>Ga0126336_10001799_pt1 | contig 11674 bp, 5 predicted proteins | sample SidCmetagenome_FD_92530 | JGI IMG/M metagenome (GOLD analysis project Ga0126336, IMG submission 92530) | Coral microbial communities from El Islote,Puerto Morelos, Mexico - Siderastrea C C metagenome | ecosystem: Host-associated > Invertebrates > Cnidaria > Coral | place: El Islote,Puerto... | reverse complement strand
GGGGCCAATGTTATTCTTTTCTGCCATTGGAGTAGAGGAAGCAGTAGAAAATTCCTACGTAAATGTAATTGAAGCTAATGAAGTTGCGAAGAGAGTCAAGGAACTTTCTGAAGACTGGCCAGTCGAGTGGGGTGATAAAGATCTTTCCAAGATTGGTGTCATATCCGCTTACATGACCCAGGTAAAGCCTGTAAAATATCTCTTGAATCTCAAAACTCATAAAAAAGGTGGCATTAAATTTTCTCCACGAAAAAAAAAAGGTAATCATTACGGCTCTGGAATTCAGCTTGGCCATACGGCTACCATTGCACCGACAACCAAGGCGCTTGTTACTCGGACCTCGGACCTCATTTTTTTTAACTCAAGAAACTACCTTGGATAGTTGCACAGATCTGGCATATGTAATTCGAGTTACGAAGGACCGCGTTGTTCCCTTTGTTCAAAAGTCAAACGCGCATTCTCTATTTTAGCGTTATGTTGTTGAAAATAACTGTACATGTTTGCAATATTTCATATTTCAATCCTTTCACTTAGGCCGTTTACTATTACATAGTACCATGGACAAAACAATTCAGGATGAGGTCAAAATAATGATTTTAGCTTTTAATGCCTTACCTTAGTTAAAAAAACTGGAAACATAACAGAAAAGAAAATTACACACGTGGGAATTTCTTGAAATACACGAGTGTTTACCTTACGACCACAAAAAGGGCGGAAAAAACGCACGGCCGCATAAGTTTTCTCACCAAAAATTCACCATATTATATTCCAGTGAACGTCTGCAGTCCTTCAGTTTGTTTTCCAGACGTACGTCCAATTGCAAACAAAAAAAAAAAAGCTCTGGCGCTCCAGTAACTTCGCTCCAGAGATGAGTTTTGCTGCGGCATTTCTTTATCATCCGCGATACGTTTTTCAAAGGGCTTTAATTATTGTGTTACCTCGGTTATTAAAATTTGTTCAAACTTTTCGCAGTATTTTATCCTATTATTAAAATCTAGCCTCCACAAGTGCACTGCTTACTGCTGTGAACTGATACTTTTAAAGGTTACAATCAGTAAGAGGTTAAACGTGATCCTAAATTGTTTTGTCCAAGTTACCATATTCTGCGTCGGATCAACCGTTTCAACAAAAGCCGGAATCGGTTCAGTGTCGATTAACCAAACTAACCGAATACAGTTGTTTCCAAACAAAACACCAAAACCCAACCAACCGAACTTTTTTGTAAACCGTTGATGTCATACCTAACGCCCTTAAAATAGCACATAGTAACTCTCCTCTTAAGCCTATCTGTTACAACTATTTATCATCTGCGTTTTAGGTGCGAACTATTAGAACATTACTCAGAAGAGAGGGCGCGGAACTCGCAAATGTTACAGTGGAAAGTATTTATAACGTTCAAGGTAATGCTTGTGTGGATTTTTGACACACTTCTTTTCTTTACTTATAGAATTTTAAATCAAAAACCCAAAACTGTGAAAAGATTGTAGTAAAGGGGTATGTGCGTGGAACGTTCGACTTAAGTATGCAATCTCTCTCGACCCACTACCGCAAGCTAATTCCTCCCTCTCTCTAGCTACGAAAAGGATACCAGCAAGCATCTAAAGTACGCCAACAAACTTCTAGTGGGTAACCCATTGTTGGACCAACAGGGCGAGGGTTTTAGTGTTCTTAGTCGTTTTATACTACTGAAACTAGAGCTTAGACCAGCACCAGGGCCCAATATGGCTTGTTGAATCCTTTTGATTGGGCATAAACTTTACTATCGTTTACGTTACTATTGGGTGAAAAAGGTTTTTCAAGATTTCTGATCAGCTACTTTGACTCGGGATAGCATTTGCCAATCACCTCTAAGCTGAGTGTCCCCTTTCGAGAGTGTTTGTCTTATTAAAAAAAAAAACTTTTAGCGGGCTGTATATTCTCTTGTGAGATGTGGACTACAACAATTATTGACCTAAGCGTTGGCGAACAGTGATGGATCCTAGCCGCGTGGCGGCTCGGTAAATATCTGCCACTATTCATCTCCACTTCAGCGTAAATTTGTTAATCATCACAAAGGTTCACTCAACCGGAGACACCAAAATTCTATAATGTGAACTATCAGAAATGGGGCTACAATACCTTGCCGTTATTGCTTATAACGGAATTCATATACCTTTATGGGATCAAAGTTTAATTTAAACAACGCATGAGGTATCGTTATGTACTTTATAGATGTACCAAATAACGGCATTTATTGTTACGTAAGCTGTATACTTAAAGTGTAATGTTAACCTAGCCAAAATATTCTGGAAGTACTCAATCACACATCGCGTGGAGGCTGATCTGACTGACACGAAATTTGTCTCTGTGGGAAAAAACATACATGTGTAACAACAAGTAGTTTAGTAGTTTGTCTAGTGTAATCGCCCGAGCGAGGTTAATCCACCAAAATTTTTTGGTGACTGTAACCTTTTGGCTGACAGGAGGATGAATATGTTTGGCAGGTTATACTTTCAGTGTCAGTCACTAACAAGAGTCTTACAATGTCAATTTGTGTTGCTTACTTTGGTATCAAATCAAAATATTAAACCCACATTTTTCGCTTTCTGTCACAGGAAAAGAATTCCGAGCCGTGTTCATTAGCACTGTACGCACATCTCTGACCTGCCAAAGTTTTGATGTTTGTGGTGAGGGATCCAGCTCTCCGGAGCTGCTCTACTGGGAATTCTTATCAGATGCCACACTTTTGAACACGGCAATAACTAGAGCAAAGTCCTTAGTAGCCGTTGTAGGAGACCCTATTTCCTTGTGTACTGTTGGTGAATGCAGAGGCAACTGGCGAGACTTTATTAAAAGATGCAACGATCGCAAGGCCTTACATGGAGCATCGTATGAAGAACTACAGAAACAAGTTAATGCTTCCCTCACGAAGATTTCGTTGAATCCTCAGGCTGCCAATTTTGTTCCCAAGTCAATTGCAGACGTCGGAAATCAAGAATGTAAGTCTGTAGAAGAATGCGGTGTTACTCATCGAGATAAGGACAGAGACGACTCTTTAGGGCTTGAACTGGCGAAAGACATGGAACTTGCGAGCTCTGTGCTTTCCGTAGAAGACAGCCTCGACAACCCGATGACAAAGAACGAGCCAGGACTTGGAACTTATGAAGAGGACCTGATGCAAGGTGAAACCTCAGAGGAAGATGAGGAAAATCAAGAGGAAGCAAGTGAACTGGAAGACGATTCCACAACGAATAAGAAGCATATTGCGAGGGGACCCCAGGGTGCATTCCAGAAAGAAGATCCGAATTCAACTTATTCTTCCCAAGATGAAGCACAAGACGGCCAGGATACATCTACCTTCTTCGATGAGTTCCGCAGGGAGAGTCTTGAAGATGAAACTGTATTTCCAAGATACATGGACAAGATTATCAAGGCACTTGTGGAAAAGTGTAGAGAGACCAAGGAAAGTGACGCACGTCTAAACGCGGCGTTTCCCTCCTTGCAGGCAGCTAAAATATCAGTAAAGGAAAAGGAGAATCAGGTAAATACCAGTCCTCGACAAGACAAGCCAAGTGTTTCCGATCTCTACTCTGAAGACTATCAAATCTTACATATCAACGGTCGTAAGGTGGCTCGACTTGTGAACCTCAAGTTTCATCGCAAGCAGTCTTCTCGGGCCAAAAGGCTTACCACATCTTCGAGGCAATATGATTACCTCGATCCAGAGATATTACAGCGCTTTTTGCATGAAAATCCAAGGAAATATCTTCCTTGCACACTTCGTCTCAACTCCGAAAGGTTTCGCTCTGCATATGGAGTGGTAGCAGACACGAAGACGCCTGATATCAAGATCAATGGAAGAGTCCGAGGAGTCTTCGATATGGATCGTGTTGTCATTGAAAAGACAGCCTGTCTGCCTTCATCAAGGGATGACGCTCCTCACTCTCAGGGCAAAATTGTTGGTAAGTTATATCTTGTTACTTCCTCTGAATATTGTACTGTTTTGCTAATAGTGTGGCAGGTAAACCGGCCAAGTTTTTATATCCTACTTCTAATTTCACACTCCCTGGTACGTTGATTTCCTTCCCAGGACTTTTCACTTCCTCGCTCAAGAAGTAGTGATCTGGTTGCCATCGGTCACGGGAATTTTTTTATTCCTTCCACTTGAAAAACAAAAGTACATTCCAACCGCCAATTAGCCGAATTCGAGAAACCTGGTTTACTGACGGAAAAAACGACCTTGACTTAGCTGATTGTACTGACATACTATCCTGATGGGGAGGTATTTGTCACAGGTAGCCGGGAAACAAACCGCAATCAGAGTACCTTCTGGGGAGATAAAGAGAAAGGGAGGGCCCTGGGAATGATGTTGCCAGTATATTTACCCACGTTCACCTCACACCATCGAGGTTGCATCTAGAAGTACAAACACTGTTATTGCATGAGCGACCCTCAATCTGGACTACGAGACCCAAACCGGTTGTTTGATTTCGCTGCAGAATTATTCAAAGGGAAGAAAGTTTAAAATAATTAGGCACGCAAGAAATTCAGAAGTACTTTTATGTGACAAACGTTCTAGATAATAAAGAAAGGAAGATGGTAAATTTCCGACACATTTAGGCGTTTTAGTCTCAAACGTCGTTGCTTAGGAACACCATTCCAATCCTTGAAGGAACTTCTAAACATTCTTAATTTTACGGTTTATCACCGTGACATCCAAATAAAACGTCTTCATTTTCAGGTGTGTTGAATCACATCATCAGTCCCCATGAGCATCAGTTCGTGTGCAGGGTGGATTACGAAAATCCAGAATTGATGCGTCCAATTAACAAGTCAGTATCCAGAATTGTGACCCTTACTGCTAAAGATGTCAAGGGGATGCCTATCTACAAGGAAATACGCGATGGTGATGAAGGAAAAGTACGAGTTGAATTGATGGACCTCGCGGAATTTTGCAGTAGAAAGTACTTGTTTCTTGTCCAGTACTTGCAGTGGAGACCAGACTGCACTAACCCCTTAGGAATAATTGTGAGAAAACTGCCACAAAGGTGCACCTTGGATGCCAGCATGGAAATTTTGTTTGCAGAGCATGGAATCAGAACTCCATTTGACGAGGAGAGCAAGCAGCAAATCCGCAAAAAGTTTCCACCGGCGTGGTCAATACCAGCGACGGAGTATCAAAATCGCGAGAAAATTGACAGAGCGTTCACAATTGATCCGGAGGCCTCAAAAGATCTGGATGATGCCCTGACCTTAGAACATCTCCCGGGGTCTGTGCATCAGATAGGTGTCCACATCGCAGACGTGAGTTATTTTGTCGAGGAAGGAACTCCGTTGGATAAAGAAGCCTTGTTTCGCTGCACTTCATACTATCCAGGCCACGGCTACGAAAACATACCAATGTTACCACCTGAGCTCAGCGAAAATCATTGCAGCCTTCTTCCTGATAAAGACCGTTTGACATTATCGGTGTTTTTTGAGCTATCAGAAGAGGGAAAACTGGTTCGTGAGCCAAAAATAAGACGCACTATCGTCAAGTCCTGCTGCAGGCTTAGTTACACGGATGCCCAGAAGATAATTAATGGGGAAGAGGGTTTTCTGCAGCAGATACCAAGCGATATTGCAACAAAAATTCAAGCACTGAGTTTTCTTGTGCAAAGGAGGAGAGTACTACGGCTGAGTGATGCTGCATTTAATCACTGGTCTAACAGCGATCTCGATTCAGGAAACTTCAAAGCCCACGAAATGGTAGAAGAGATGATGATTCTCGCCAACCAACATGTGGCCAACTTTCTTTCTGAGCAAATCCCAGATTTGGCACCGTTACGAACTCAGCTACCACCCAAAGATCACAGACTGAGCGATTGGATTCAACGCTACGGACAATACATTCAGTACTCGCTGTTTCTTCGTGGCCTCTATTCAGAGAAAGCCCTTGTGAAAATGGCAAGAGATGTCGAACGTTCAAATCCAAGTGAATTCAAAGTGCAACAGTCCATTTGGACCGAGATCGTGGAAGCTGCAATGTCTGAGGACCACGCCAAGCTTCAATTTTTGATTTGCAACGAGGGCCATCATCCTCAACTGGTGGTAGCGAACTCACAGTTCCGACGAATTCAGCCCAAATCTCAGTACGTGTGCAAGGACGGTCAATCAGGCAAAAATGCCGTCCACTTCTCAATGGGGATGCTTCCATATACCCACTTCACGTCACCTATACGACGTTATGTAGACATCCAAGTGCACCGACTCGTTTTGGGTTTAATCCTGGAAGGTCACAATACAGAAAAGATTTCGAAGGATCAAGTGGCCAAAGTATGTCGTCGTTCCACGTTTGCCCAGGACAACTCCAGAAGATTTGACAAAGGATGCAGCAAGGTCCACGCGGCTGCAAAGCTCAGAGGCAGAAGTCAAGAAACCAAAGCAGTTATTGCGTTGATCGAGGATCAAGCAATTAGTCTGGAAATTTTGAATGAGGAATATAACCATCTATCAACGAGACAGAGGAAAATCAAAGTGAGCAGTCTTAACCCATTCACAGTTGATCAAGATGGTTCAGAAATAGTCTTTACCTGGAAGCAAAGACTGTGCATAGCACCAAAGGCAGGAAATCTCGTGGCAAATACATGCGAAAGAGAGGAAGTCAACAAACTCTTATCGGAAGGAATGGTCGAAAAAGTGCAAGTGTTAGACTTGCCAGCGAAAAATTGGCAGCAAATTTTAATAGAACTTAAAGAGGGAAACTATGCAATGCTCGGGGAATTGATTAAGAAGACTGACAGGGATCGTCGGTTCCATCGACGGCTAGTTGGGTCAGACAGAAAACGAGCTTATAAGAACCACTCCAACAGTGATAAAGCAAGTACTGAGGGAAACATGGGGCACTTCTATGAGAAGAGATTGTCTCTGAGGACGTTTGACGTCGTCAACGTTCAACTAACGGCGCACATGACACACGGAGTTCTTCACCCAGAAGTTCAGCTCTTCAAGATCAACCCAAGTGTGCACATTTGTATCGAGCACCAGAAGTACCCAAGGGACTGTTTTGCGACGACAACAAGGTACCAAGCATCCCGAAAGAGGTATTTTAGCGTTGACAACTACACCAATGCGTGGAAGCCAGTTCTTGCCATGGAAGCCGCTACTGGAGCCGTCGACGAGAGTGACGAGTTTACCATACACAAACTGAAAGTACATTGGACAAGGGATACTAGCGGAGAGGTTGCAGGTTCCTTCAGTCTACTAAAAGAATACTGCAGAAGTCGTCAAATTGGATTTCATGGAGGAGATTTTGTTTGCGTCGGGGTAAAAGAAGACGAGTACATGACGAAACCTTATTTGGAGTCCTTGGAAGCTGGTATTGAAAGTACCACCTTAAAAGTAAGTTATTTTTGTTGACTGTCAAAATTTACCTCAAGCGCCAGTTTTTGGTTACATTAACGGTTAGCTCTTAGGTATCGTGTTTTTTCCTTTCATTATAATAACTGGAAATGAAACCAACAAACAAAAAAGTTTCTAGGAACAAGTATTTATATTTATTGATTGCAGTTATTGACATTTCCTTTTGTTTTCCACATTAGTAAAATTTAAGCTTTTTTATGCTAAAACGAGATGTTTTATTTTTAATGACCACACCTAGTAAGACAAATTGTCTCCTAGTGAAACAAATTGTTGGCTTTGCTTTTATATACTCTATAGCTCAAAAACGGTGCTGAATCTACGACTACCTCGTCTGAAAGTTCGCTTTCCTTGGAAGGCAACTCCTATCATGACTCCAGTAATGATTCAGCGAGTATCTGGGTGGGGCATTGTATCATCCAAGACGTTAAAACGTCGAAGGATCAGAAGAGTTTGGTAGTTACAATGGATCTCCATCAGTCGTCTTCTGTCTTTCCCGAGGAACTGATGACCGGAGGTGGCCATCTGAGTAGTTTAAACGTTATTCATAGATCACTTACACACAGGTAAGCAACTGTTGGTCGGCAACCTTAGCACTTTTCTTTTTTTTCAAATGAACCATTTTTATTTGTATCAAGCTGAGAAAGTATTTTTCTTGCAAGGATAATAGCCTCCGTCTTTGCAATATCGATTAAGTCTGTTAAAAACATCGTAAATGTTTCACTTTCTGAGTAAATCATTATTGGTGCGTCTTTTGGCACCGTAGTGTTCCTGAGTGTTTTGATAATTGCATGTCATGGACTACGGCAAATTAAATTAAGAAGAGCATTATTATGTTATTGTAGTGTATATGGTCAAAATTTGATATCTTTATATCTGTTGCATTGGTCTTTTGTGCATTTTTCCCTTTAGACGAATGTTCGCAGCTCTTTGTCATGCCCTACCAAATGCATCGCAGTTAGTTCACGCCATCTGTATGGGACGTGATCCAGATCAAGGTGAGTGGTCCTTTAACACAAGAAAATGCAATTGACATTTAATTTACCAGACGGTATTTAGATGGCCAGTCTTTTAAATCATCGACCAACATGGCTTATTTCCTCAGGTGCACGTCACTATGCGGGTTCGCCATCTTCCAATCTTTCAATTGTGAGCGAGCATCCCACATGCGGTTTCAAGCCATTAAATGAGTATCAGGAAAAAGCGGTGAGAGAAGCACTTGTCAAGCCTCTTACCCTTGTTCAGGGTCCTCCGGGTGAGTCATGATATTAACCTGCCTAGTATTGTATCCTTAGCGATACGTTGCGGGACGTTACAAAATTTTAATCTTATTTTTTCCTGCTGAAACCAAGATCTTTCCAACTGCATTCTGTATAAATAAATTACATTTAACTGGTTGAACGCATAACAGTAGTTAAGTTATGTTGTAGCCCTTATAAAACAAAACACCATCACGAAATGAACATAAACACTTCGAAATCTCAGATTGGCCAGTAAACGGCGTAACCAAGATGGAAACAGTGGTGTTTCCCCGCTAAAGTTGTTCGAGTGTGCTGCACGATATTTTTACTTTCTACATCTCAATGAATTACCAGACCGCATAAATTTTTCTTGATTGTTTTAAAAATCTCTGAAATAAACGCGCTGTTGTCGTTTTCAAGGTACTGGTAAGACTGTAACAGGTGTCCACATTGCATACTGGTTCACGAAACGAAATAAGCAGTTACAGCTGCCTCTAGAGGAAGGCCCCTTCGACGTGAATGACCCAAACAGTGGACAAGGTACTAAAGCACCACCACAGGTCATTTACTGCGGACCCTCTAACAAGTCAGTGGACGTCGTGGCTTGTAAGTAAAAGAAGGTTGATAAAGACTGGGGCTGGAGGTTTTAGTACAACGTATAGCTTAATGGTTTAATAATCGGTCATGAAATCTGGCCTTGTCATGAGTTTTTCATAAGTTTGACCGTCTTAATATGTTTATCAGTCAAGTGTCGGCCTGTTATGTTTTTTTGCCCAACCCTCTTTTGGGAGCTGTAAATTCTCTTAACTGAAGCAGCTTAAACTGCCCCGATATTTGCCAAACACTTTATTTGCTGTTTATTGTTGCGTGTCAGATTTAGGCAGCTTAGACTGAGTAAAAGAAAAGGTAAGACTGTCGAGGTAGGCTGAAGCCCACGTTGCACACAGTAACATTAAACACTCCTCAGACAGATAGGCAATTCATGTTAAGAATTACATTAACATTTATTTGAAGAGCAGCGTGCTGAACGATCAAAAAATCATGGACATTAAAGTCAGACTAATACTCTGGGTAACAGAGGTTTCTTTCGCGTGCTTTTGTAGAGCAGTCGTCGGCCGAGTACCGACATGATCGCACAAGGGGATCACCAAGCAGCTTTATAAAACCAAAAAAAACCAACAACAACAACAAGTCAGCGGTGAGGGCGCCATTGTGGCAACCATGGTATCAAACTAAGAGGGTTTGCGTCCTCGCATTCTCATCCTTCACCGACGTTAAGCCTCGTGTGCCGCTAATCATTCAGAATTACTGTTTATAACGCAAAAGTTACTGGAGATATGAAACATAACATAATCCTCGAACTAAAATTTTGAATTGGGAATAAAAGGAAAGATGGTAAATGAAAAGCCCAGCCAGGATTTCTGTGCAGTTCCATAAACATGAAACTGCACCGAAATGTATCTTGCACTCAGGCCCGCACACCGGTACCATGCTCTAACCGGAGACTCGGGGCTAGCTAGGTCGGCTGACTCAAATTTTAATCTGGCCAGTGCTTGTGACAAACACATTAATTAACAACTTGGGGAGTTACAATAGATACGACTACCACGGCATCAAGTGCGCTCGTGCTGTTTGATTAATTGATTTCTTTTTTGTTTCCTTAAAGACAAATTGCTACAGATTCCAGATATTAAGATTCTCCGTGTGTATGGCGATCGTAAGGAAGAGGTAGAGTTTCCAATCCCAAACAAACGTAAACCTTTAAAGTATTCAACTGACGATGAGGATCAAACATTGGACGAGGGACTGAAAGCGGTGTCCCTACACCACGTCATTAGAGGAGACGAGTGTCCATTTGCCCCTGAATTACGAGCATATGAGCTCAAGTTTGCTGAAGACAGAATGGCCGGTGAGAGGACGAGCGACAGTGAAGTGGACGCTTACTGCAAAGTAAGACTTCATGGCAGGACGGTTTTCGAGAAACTAGTTACCACTCTTACGACTGGCCATCCCCTACCCACCCTCTAAAATAGTTTACAGAGAAAGTCAAATCTGTTGTAAATAACGTTTAACTTGAAATTACTTACTAAGATGGAGGAACAGTGACAAACAGCTATTGAATTCAAGGCCAAGTTTTGATCGTTTCGGTTTCCTCGAGCATGTGGGAAATATTTTGGCAACGCTGTAAACGAAATAATTGTTTCATTGTCGTTCTCGTTTCCGCTATCCCGTGTAAATGTATTCAGTTTCTCTTCTCACCTGTGAGTCTTAAAGGGCGTCAGTAAAAGGGATCAGTGCTAAAGGAAACCCTTGTATGACCAACAATATTGAAACGGTTCACACTACAAAATGCCGTACAAATTTTTTTTATTGTTTAGTCGGCACCCTTGTGGTTGGTAAATAACGAACACATTTTTTAAAATTTGTTTTCTTTGTTTATTTGTTTTATTGTTATTTATTTATTTGTTTACTTATTTATTTCCGTGCTGATCTGTGTCGTTCGTACTTTCGTTGTCGGTTCGTTCGTTTATACATGCTATCATCCCTGTATTTTTATTATTAACCTATTTTTGTGTATTTATCGTTCAGTTAATTAGTGAAGCGGCGAAATGGGCACTTCAATCCTCAGGGGTGCAGATTATCTTGTGCACATGCGTAACAGCCGGCAGTCCGAGGATAGCCACTTCCTGTAACATACAGCAGTGCATTGTGGATGAATGCGGCATGTGCTTGGAAACTGAATCACTTATCCCGATCACGTGCTCAGGAGTGCGACAAATAGTGTTGATTGGTGATCACAAACAACTGCAGCCCGTCATTCAAGATCAAACGGCGAAGACGCTTGGTTTGAGCGTTTCTATGTTTGAAAGGCTTTCAAAACGAGCTCTGATGCTGGAGATACAGTACAGAATGGTAACAAAGATAGTTAATTCTTGTGCATAACAGCACCAAAGGCTTTTTTATTGAGCGTTTTAGAGCCCCCTAGAATAGCCAATTTTCACAGGTCGACTCTGCGGCTTCTCCGTTTAAGTTGCTTGGGTAGACTGACTCTACCT
>Ga0126336_10001798_pt1 | contig 11674 bp, 4 predicted proteins | sample SidCmetagenome_FD_92530 | JGI IMG/M metagenome (GOLD analysis project Ga0126336, IMG submission 92530) | Coral microbial communities from El Islote,Puerto Morelos, Mexico - Siderastrea C C metagenome | ecosystem: Host-associated > Invertebrates > Cnidaria > Coral | place: El Islote,Puerto... | reverse complement strand
TCTCTCTCTCTCTCTCTCTCTCTCTCTCTCTCTCTCTCTCTCTCTCTCTCTCTCTCTCTCTCTCTCTATATATATATATATATATATATATATATATTTGCCGTGTATTATTCATAAATCCGTCTGGAAAGATGGACATTTTGTTTTTGTATTCATTCACTTATTTATTAATCTCGCACACGTTCACTCAGTGAAAGTACAGCAGGATATCTTTCCCGACATTAATTTTCTTAATCTTCAGCGATCAAAGAAAATCGCATCCTTCTGAAAAAGTTTTGAGGTTAAAAATGTGGCACTTAAAATCCTGACAAAGCGGCTTTTTAGGCATACCGCCAGTAACATTATAAAGTTTACTTGCACGCAAACATCGCTAAAAAATCTCGTTAGTATATCTTCAAGCTTGCTTTTCTTGAAGATGACCCACCGCGGGGGTATTCTGTTCAACTAAACTTGCAGATGCTAGGACTGTAGGGATGTTTAATGCCAGAGGACTGACGATGCGGCTTTGTCGTCGAAACATCCTACAAGTCCTGCTCTCAACCACGCGCAAAGCTTGCCTGTACTGAGGAATTCTCCAAGCGTAGAGAAATGGGTTTAAGGCACAACTAATACACAACATTGGTACTGAAAGCGCTCTAGTTGTGAGAAAACCTGACTCACCGCTACATCGGCCAGTGTCTTCCTTGTAGCAGTGATCTATTAAGTTGCTCGCGATTAAATACGGCAGCAGCGATATGAAAAGCACAATGATGATTAGAACAACTGTGGAAACTATCTTCTTTTCAAGATTAATGTTTCGCACAAAAACGCGCGATCTTCCGCCCATGTTAGCTTGCACAAAAATGTTTCTTGAATAACGGCGAAATTCAACAAAAGTGGCGGTGTAGACAACGCACATTATTGTCAGTGGAACTGTTGTTTGAAGATGAAGATCAATTACATGGAATATTTCTTCAGATTTACTCGTAGAATGCGAACCTTCAAATATCGCACAGAAGAACCAGATTAAAACGTTGCAAACAATGACTTTTCGCCATGTTATGAGGGTTTTGTACTTCCATGAAAGTTTCACAGCTAAATACCTGTCCAGCGATAAGGCGACCACTGTAAGAATTGATATCTTGGTGCTCACATGGGAGAAAATGAGCGAAATGTCACACAGTTTGTGCTGCTCAGTTCCAGCTGCAATGCTAAACAAGCATGCTGCATATAAGGGTTGCACAAAAACACCTCCAAGAAAATCACTTAGCGAGAGGCTTGCCACGAAATAGGTGGTCGCGCGAGCTTTGAAATATTTGTACGGATCTTTGTAGAGTGTAAATAAAAGTACGCTGTTTGTTAAAACTGTAACAAAACCAAACAACAGGCTTAAAACTCCTGCCACAAAAGCAACAGTTGCTGTTGGTTTTCCTTCGTGATGTTCATGGTTATCGTTGTATAATTCGTTGGTTTCGTTCATTACTGAGACAAGATGAAACCCTTCAAGCTTTCCGGCGACACTCTTTACCTTGAAAAATGATTGCTTGAGACTAATGAATTACCTTGGCTACATGAATAAGAAATTTTGTTAAAATTGATTTTCATCGATTCGTCGTTTAGTTTTTCTACCATGTGTTTCTGTAGTTTGATCCAAACAAACCGTGTAAAAACAACCCGTCTTTTTCTTTGAAACTCTTCTCGAAGTGAAGCACAGCTCAATAATTTTCTCCTGTCGATTATCACCAATCTATCTCTCGCTCTTGCTTACAGCACGTTTGACAAGCTTTATGGTGAAACAATGAATGGTTGTTATTCTACAGCATTTAGTTAATGACGAAACCTGCCATCACGTGACACATGAAATTGACAAAATCTGCCATCAGGAAACAACCATTGTCGAACAGTGTCAATAAACCACCTGACGAAGACAGCAGTTCATGATTAAATCTTCGACTCAAAGTCAAAACTGCTTTAATCAGTCGACAATCTGGCAAACACGTAATGGCTTTAGACTAGAATTTTGACTTATACTAGGGTTGAATCTTGCTTTTATCCACTAAACAATTGAATATTTGAGTTTGAAAAGGCGAATTTTGGTAAATGAAAAAACAAAGAAAATTGGCTTAAGAATATTTTTTTATGACATATCGCCAAAACATTTGTATATGCTAAAGCTAATTGAATATCCCAGCATTCCCTATCACATATGAGCCTCGATAACAAACATTCAGTAGTAAAATTAAAAGAATAGTAAACTCCTTTCATACAGGATGATGGCCTATGACTGGATACAATTGTCTCTCTTCGTACTACCTTACTTTATTATTACGACCGAATCAGCAATAATTACTTACCCTGAAGTTTCAACCCAGCTCCGTCGCAGCAAATAATTTTGTAATAAACAAGGTCAACACAGGAAGAAAAAGCCAAAAGTCAATTGTCGTAAAATCATAAAAACTGAAAGATCACCAAATTATTTCATCTCAACTGTCTTCTTTGGCTATGAATATATCATATATATATTTCATACTTCTGTATCACACACAGGCATATTAACCTATTCTTCATTTTTGTGACAAAAATACACATTAACCCTTCCTGTTGTTACAATCAGTATGGACGCGCCAAAGTTAAAAAGTAAATATCTATCAAACCTAATAAATGTGAAAGTTTTTATCTTTTTCATTTCTCCTACGTTAGTAAAAATTAAAACCCCTTACTACTAATAACCAATTTTTATTTTATTTTTGTTCTTCTTATTGGTTTTAAATCACTGTCGAAATCTGGAGACATTCCTGTTTAATAATTTCCTTTATTTTCCTTACATGTCTTCGCATTATCTCTCCACATTTTGAGGAGAAATTAAATGTCGATCAGTTTTGTGGCTTTAGCATTTATATTCGGAGAATTATTTCTAATGGCCTCCAAAAGATTTGAAACTGAGATTCGAGCTCAAGTTGTCACAAAGGTACAGATATATATATTTTTAATTTTTAATTTTTAATCTATACCGTATTTTCTCGATTAAACGCCGGGCCCCGAATAAACGCCGGGTATAAAAGAGGGAATTGTAAACAAGCCCCTCAGGCGTTTATTGGCGACCCTTAGTTCCAAAGAGGAGGAACAGGACTGAGCACGAAAACCACTTCAGATTTCAAACCACACTTAATTTTATGGCCCTCGATCTGCGTCCCTGTTGCTGACACATAAAGAAGGAGTCTCTCGTTCTCCATCCCAGATCCCTAAGCGCACTTAAAAAGCCCAGAACGAGACTGGTATGACACACGATAATCCCAGGCATGAGCACTAGGTGTGAGAATTTGCGTTCGTACTCAATTGCGTACTCGCAGTCCAATGTTGACGTCCCTACTTTTATATGAAAGGTCCGAAAGGAGACGTCTGTCAGTTACACTACATGTAAAGTTCCGCTTATCTGTCACATCTCCTTTCCCTAGAAAACACCGGTTTTTCTAAATGCAATGACCACGTTAAATATCTTGATATGGTAAGATAAAACATTTTTATTTAAACACGGTAAGTCCTTCTTGGATTGGTGACTGACAGAAACCTCGTTTGGAAACATCACATTGACCATATGGATTTCAAAATTAGTAAGATTGTAGGTTTAATTGCGAAACTGAGGCACTTTGTTCCACCCTAGACTCTACTTCATATCTAAAATTGGTTCACAGGCATCTTAGTTATGGTATATATAATTGCCTGGGGACAAGCTTCTAAAGCTCAATTGCTTGATCTGTGAAAATTGCAAAAACAGACTCGCCGTTTTATATACTTCAAAACTAAAACTGAAAATGTAATTCCAATAACATCCCGCCTATTGATACACTCTACATAGCGTCTGTCTTTCTTGTCTCTGATTTAGTAAATTAATGCATGATGTTGTAAACTGTTTTTAGGCCGCTCCTTTAAACATCCGAAATCTACTCAACAACATCGTTTCCCAGATACATCAATACAACACTAGATCGTCATCAAAAAACGAATTTTATATAAAAACCCGAGATAAGAGATACAAAAAAGTCATCAGTTTCAAGATTTAGTGCTAAACTGTGGGACGTTATACCACCCAAATTTAAAAACTTAACAAAATGCTTTTATAAAGGAACTTCGTGATTTTGTGTATAAAATATTAGTAAGAGAAGATGAGTCCATTGATGTGCCGTTGATTATAGACAGGCTTGTCTCAATCACCGTATAATGATATCCTGTGTATACTGTAAACATTTGTGCGATCTTTCTGTTACTTTATTATTAAATTTCCTGCGATTTTATTATTGTTTAATCCAAACTTTCTCAGTGCTATTAAAGATGTGTTTATTGTTCATCGTGGTGTAAGATAGGCAAAATGAACGTTTACTCGTTTGTCTCACGATGGAATCGCTTTTAGGTTGTTGATCCACAGGGGCCCCTCACATCAAATAAGTGGACGTGAATAAAATATTGAAGTTTGCTTACCTTTGTTGTACGAGTGTGTTTAATCGGGAATGGGGGCCATTTTGAAAAATTCCGACGCGGTCATCTTTTCGAGGTCTGGGGTGAGTAAAGAAGATCGGATGTTTTTCGGATTTTCCGATCGCGCGCCGAGAATAATTAGAGTTTACGAACGATTTCCGAAGGGATGTTGGCCCCAGGCCTCCAAAAGTTGACCGCGCTGGAATTATTCAAAATAGCCGCCATTCCCGATCAAACACACGCGTACAACAAAGGTAAGCAAAGCTTAATCTTTTATTCATGTATACTTATTTGTTGTGAGGGCACCCCTGTCGTTGATCGCGACGTTTCGACTGGAATACTTCTAGTCTGCATCAGGCGATGAGGTCGATTGTTTACGTGTCGCTATTTGTAGCATGTTGGTTCGCTGCTATTGGTGCATTTCGATCCTCATGATCCTCATCAACATGCTACAAATAGCGACACGTAAACAATCGACCACATCGCCTGATGAAGACTAGCAGTATTGAAGTCGAAACGTCGCGATCAACAACTCAAAGCGATTCCATCGTGAAACAAACAAATAAACGTTCATCTTGCCTTTCTCAATGCTGTTTTCTTTTCTTTATTAAAGGGGTAATAGACAGCTAATTTGGGGATAGAACCACAAATCTTCCATTTTTGTAGTCAAGTCTTGAATAAATATGTCACTTTTATAATGCGGTAATTTACTGCAAATACAAGGACTATATCAATCGCTTCCCGGCCCCTCCCCAGATCGCGCCTTACTAAGGATCCTGTTGGGAGGCTGTTATATATTTAACACATGGTAAAATTATTCTTAAGATGTGAAAAATCTGTTGGCGTATGTCTGCTTTGATTTTCCCAGTCTGGCCCGCTCTCTCTCTTCCGTTCTTATGCAAGGAAAACAAAGAGTATTGCACAAACGTCGCTTTTATTTCTCTCCTACTTCTTATCTTTAGTTGAACCTGCAATTTTCTATATTTCGTCTTGAGTAAGTGTACTCCCTGTGATAAAGCTTTATCGACCGACAACTTTCAATCACTTTTATATAAGATTTAAATTTCTGCACTGATTTTTGTCCCAAAAGCTTGCCATGTTTTGGTAAGTCCTTGGCGGTGTGTTAAGGCTTTTGTTATGAAGTTGTTTGCACAAAGCACAAACACGCTTGGGTATTATGCGTTGATACCGTTTCTTCCAACTAAAATATTCTCTATAGGCAGTGTCGTTACGATCGAGGTAAAGGAGGTATTTAGCAAGTTGTTTAGGAGAAGCAAAATCTTGCACATTAATGTACGAATTTGGAATTGCAAGCGCTTTATAATCCGCACCGCCCATTACTATGGGCACAATGTCGTTGTCAATTGCATTTTCCCAGTATTTCTCTGTAATATAATCAGGACAGTTACCGTTCTCGAATGCCAGGTAAAACTTGTGTCTCCTTAGCAACGCGTTACATACGGGCGAGTGGCGTTTCAAGGGACAACTTTTACTGTCCCCGCATTTACCATATATGGAAACATTAATATAGTTTTGTAATTCCATAACGTACTCCCTTCGTTCAGACGCATAGCAGTTGCTGACTAACCAAGCCACTTGTTTATCTTTATCATTCTTGTCTTTATTGTCAAATTCCTTTTCAGTCTCCTTTAATAATATATAATCCCCATAAGGTGTATAAATCTCCGATTCTTTTCTATACGACATTGTCCAGTTGAAAACGTCCGCGTACCCATTAGGGTCTATAAAAACGTTTAAAGGATTCTCCAGCACGTAATAAAACCAGATTTGGCGCCAAGATCGGCGTTTTGGAAGAGTATGGGGCATGTCTCTGGCGTGAAATCCAACAGCGTCGGCTTCCAGTAGCTTACTTTTGTTGTATGTTAACACACATGAAGACACCTCGCAATCCCTAAACGTCGAGTCTCCTTCCACGAGTGGCACACGATCCTGCCCAAAAGTCGAGTAATCGGTCCAATTTTCACCAAAAAACGGCGTGTAAAGTAAAATTAACTTATTTCCCTGGTGCTTTCTTGCAACACGGCGTTCAATAGACATGTTTAGAAAATAAGTCTCTTCGAACATAAACACGTCTTTGTATAAAACACTGTAAAAGACAAAACTAATTCCTGCGCATAAAAAAATAATATGAACGTTCGGATAAAATCGACACAGAAAGTTTCTCAAACATTTTAACCTCAAAAACGCCATTTCAGCGTTAGTTGCAATATATCAGCGAAGATTAAACAGTCAAATAGCGCATTAATAAAAGCTTTGAGGTTAACTAGAGAGGCTTCTAGCAGGTAAAGGTAAAACAAAGAAACCCGCTACAGGTGATAAGAACCCGTCGATTGAAAACAAAGCATCTTAAACTTCAGACTATAGCGTCAATTTTAACACTATTATAAGATCGGTGATGACATTTTGCATCCAATTCGAAATGTTATTCATCGAAAAAAATTCCGCTTTAGTTGATCATGAAGCACACGGTGACCGCGGAAAGATGATCCATAAAAATCATCAACAATTGAGCAGTTTCTATTGGGTAAGCCAGTAGGCTTGGCTTACATGGGAAGCAAAAACTGACATGCATTCTTGTTTTTACAGAGCTGAGATTCCCTTAAAATTAGCAATAAAAAACTTTTAATCGCTTTTAATAGTGCCTTGTAACCAAGTAACCAAGTAAACAAGTAAGCAAGATCATTAAAGAAGGGTGAAGCTCGAGCGAGTTTATCTTTGTCTTCTTCGGTGCTTTTAATACTTTCTTACCAGCTTTATCAGAAACAAAAGTCTTTTGTGACTTTTGCGCTCACTATTCGAACAGACTAATTTAACCGGAAAATTATCTTTGGTTTTCGAAAGACAGGTTTGGCAGTCTTTTGAACGCTGCATTACCCATACGCACTTTGGGGTACAAAAATAAATAGGAAATTGTATCATAAATTTTGATATCAGATAAAGCTGTGCTCTGTTGGTTTCAAATAGCGGGGCATTTGAGATAACCAACAAGTATTCGAGATATTAAACAACCAGGTTTGTAGATCGGAAGGAATTTGAGATACCCGGGGTTCGAGATGGTGGGCGATTTGAGACAACCGGGACGGTGCTCTAGATAACGAAGAATTTGAGATTACCGCGGGTTGTTAGAGAGCGAAGGTCTACTGTGAGGAGGTAGAGAGGACTGATAAGCGTTATGAAAAAATTCTGTGTTGTTGTCTGAAGTGGAAGCAACAAAACCTGAACACACAATTCCAATATGTAAAAACACGAGATTTCAAGTTTTTCTCTCGTAATATATTGCAGAAAGAAAATCCTTATAAATATTTCATCTGTAACATTCTTTCATTTTATTTTTGAATAGCACTTTCATTAAAATTTCTTTCCCAGCACGAGACCACAGCTAACGGAAAAAACATGCAAACAAGTTCATCCGTAGTCTGCTTTGATCCAAAGAACTCTGGCAAGTTCTGGGTTTTCTCCTTTTAAAGCCTGGGTAAAAAGGAAGGACAACAAAATTTATCAGTATTTTAAATTAAAAGAAAGGCTATATTGATTACTCTGATTACTCTCCAAGACAAAAATTACTACTATATTGAAGGCATTATAGATAACTTTTCAAGAAATAAGATGTTATTCAAGAAAGCAACAAGAGAGGGATGAAGATATTCTTTTTTACACACATGACCAATTAATCGTTATTAAATTTAACCACGTAACAGAACTTCATGCTCCAAGGTTGAACAACTTTATCCACTAGATAAATCACTATTCAGCGGATAAACTGTGTGATTGTATTTAACAATTTTCACCCAAGTGGAGGTAAATAGCATGCAGATATTACCCCGAGTTTGAGCAGCCAATCGGATCACGCGAAAAACACTATCCACTGCTTTGCTATTTACTAATACTTTTTATCCTCTGGATGTCCAGTGGATAAAGTTATCCGCCCTTTGAACAACTGGAGTGAGTTTGATAGAAAACTGTTTTGATCCGTTTTGGTGCTCAGCTATTAATTGTTAACTTTAAAATTTAATTTTTAGTCACCTTCAATTCTTTTTTATATTTACAGATTTCCCAAAATTTCATCCATTCACCCTTTGTTCATTTAATGTCTTTAGAGTAGCGATATAGCCGAAGTAATTTGCAATGTCGAGGTTGTTAGGAATGCAAATGATGTCTGGAATGATCCTGGCACGGTAGAATATTACGTTTATGTAATGAGAATTGTGTGACATTTAAATACCGTCAGTTTCTTGACAATGCGCTTGTATTTTCTTTTACTGACGTCATCTTCAACATTCCTGAAGTAATCTGATATCCCAATGTGCACCTCAATGCGCTCCAACCTTGGACAGGCGCCTAAGAATGAACACTTAAAACTTTAGAAATCCCCTTTCCCCAAAATAACTAATAACTCAAAAGTTCGATTTTCTTTTGAAATTGCTGATTCAGATATATACGTATATGTTCTTTTTTTCTTTTTTTTTTTTACCTAGAAGCTCCTTAATTGCGCCGGGAGAGACTGGGGTGAAGGTAAAGGAAATCGTTTCCAGTCCCCGTAACCCACACAGGCACATGGCGTGAGCGATTTCTTCGGTGATCATAATTGTACGATCAAGTTCCAGCTCTTGAAGCCTCAAGCAGCCTTTGGCTGCAAGTGAAAAATAAAAGGAGAATTAACAAACTGATAGCACTCCATTGCCGGCTGCACAGCTGCAGTGTTCCAGTGAAACGAATAGTCTAGTTTGCTTTTTATTCCTATTGAAGTTGAGATGGCCGAAGAATAAGAGTGTTAATGATTTAAATCACTAAGCAAAAGGCTAGACAATTTTTGTAGATCAAAGTAAGGTCTTTAGATACTTAAACTGTTGCACCGAACAGCACTGGTTATACAACTGAGGTAAAGTGCTGAACTGAACGCATTAGTTTTCTACTGAGCACAATTCTAGTAAGGAAACGTGGTCCACCCCAGATTCGACTGACAGCTCAGTCAGTAGAGTATTGACGGTCAATATCCGACGACCGACGGCTTTAATCCCATCAAGGTTAGATAAATGTTCTTTATTTTGCGCGGTGCACATTTTGTCACTAGGGCAACACTCAGTAGGAAATTAATGGACTCACTTCTGCACTTAAACTAAATAACCAAGTTTTACTCGAGTGTTAAAATTCCTAGCCTGAGATAACAGCCGACGTTTCGCGAGGTCGCCGCTTGAGCCCTCGCAAAACGACGTCTGAGTAACGAGCGCAAAAATTCCATACTGATGACGTGCACTACCCAGATCTTGGTAGTGCTTCTGATTGGTTGAAAGAAAATTCCCTCGCGGCACAACCAATCAGAAGCGCTACCCAGTGGCGACCTAGCGAAACGACGGCTGTTTTCTCAGGCTATAAAATTCCCGTATTAAAATTAAAATTCCCTGGTTTCTCAATCCTTTACATTTATATATATGTTTAATTCTTCAAAACGATTTGTGCATAAGAGTTTTTTGTGAGTAAATCGCGTTTCAAAACGACGGGAACTATCAGCATTGGATCAGGGACACCCAAGGAGAAAATTTCAAAAAAATACTTGAAATATCATTTTCCGCTTTCTTAGATTGTTTCAGAGCTTCTTAAAGGCATATTTGTGTAAGCTAATACTAATTGATCTGTTCGGATTTTTTAGCTGAAAACTTAGGCCGCAGAAAATTTAGGAAACAGAATCCTATCTGCCGAATTTCCGGGCTGCTGATGGCTCTCCGAAAATGCTAACTGGCCTTATTTTTCACTCCAAACGACGTATTTGTCCCTCCAAAAACAATAGAAACTAATACGTCCTCTTGTTACGAAAGTTCGACGCGATGTTTCACCGAAGAAATCTCTAGCTTTCACTGCAATTAAATCCGAAAATCTCAGGCGATTATAGGCCTTCCGAACAGATATTCCCCGAAACGAACCGTCGGGTGCCCCTGTTGGATTTTATGTGAGACTACAGAAAGAAAGCACAAAGTTTTTAGCCAAATTTGCCGTGCCATTTCTAATTAGCTAGAAAATTTCTCTAAGACAGCAGAGTCCCGTAAATGACTTCTCTTATTAAAGTCTCACAAGGTAACGTTAAAGGTCTTAGAAGATAGGGAGGGTTGCTAGAGTTTTCAGATAGATGACTGACTTATTATCTGAGATAGGTAACGTGCAGGGAGGGTTAAATCCAGTAGGAGAAAATATCGTCAGCAACGTCGTTGGTCTTTACCAATCTGAATAAGTCCTGCTGACGTGACACTGGGCCCCCCTACTGACAGATGGCGCAAGTTGGGCCAGCAGTTTGATATAGTTTCCAGGCTCTTGTCGTTGAATCGTCCAGAGTGGTCACTGGTGAAAAAAAAAATTAATTGCATGACTTTTCTATAGCTGGACATCGAATTCCAATCACTTTCCTCCGTTTCTTTGAAACATAAAACGTGCTCGAATGACAGTTGCCTGACAACAGCAACTTTGAAATGAAGTGGGCCTTAGCAAATAGCAATAACGAAGACGTAACGGGGCAGCGTGGCCAAGGGGTTATGGTCCGGAGGTTCCGAGTTCAAGTCCCGCTTTGATTACTAACTGGAACTGGTTCTTATCTCGCTGAGTAGACCCTAATTCAACTCCTCGCCCTTACTTGTAAATAGTCAATTGGAATGGTCTGCCTTCCGCTAATTTGAGTTCTCAAATTTGTTATGTTCAATGTGCATTATGTTTTATTGTTCCTGAAATTTGTATATTCTGCAATAGTCCTAAAAGATGGCCTTAAAGTCACACACTAGCCAAGGAGGCCCACAAGGCCGGAGCTTAACAAGGTTTCTGTAGCATAAAGCAACTGAGAGTATTGCTACTCCCCCCTGGATGGGATGCTAGTCCATCGCAGGGATACCCCTAGCAGTATGTCGCTGGTACCCACTTTTTACACTTGGATGGAGAGAGACAACGTGGGGTAAAGTTTCTTGTCTAAGGAAACAACACGATGGCAGGGACTGAACCAAAAAGATGGCGTACCGCCCCAGTATCCTGAAGTTCTCTGTTCAATGGAGTCTCAACTTACCATGGAAACATTGGCGCCACGCGAAGGGTGACAAGCTGTCGACACGGCCACATAGCCCACAATGCCTCAGGACAGGCGGGAAATGAATCACTGATATAAACTATTTCTTGTAATTCCTTACAATGACACCCCGCCAAGGCCAAACACCTGCGCAAAAAAAAG
>Ga0126336_10001797_pt1 | contig 11674 bp, 13 predicted proteins | sample SidCmetagenome_FD_92530 | JGI IMG/M metagenome (GOLD analysis project Ga0126336, IMG submission 92530) | Coral microbial communities from El Islote,Puerto Morelos, Mexico - Siderastrea C C metagenome | ecosystem: Host-associated > Invertebrates > Cnidaria > Coral | place: El Islote,Puerto... | reverse complement strand
CCCTCGACACTTCTCCCTCGACAAAAATGCTGACTCATATACACAGGGTGAGTTTATTCTGTTCCTTTAATCGAATTAGAGTACAGCGTCAAATCCGCACTGCTTTAAACTCCATATGTCTTATAATTTGAAATTCTCAACTGTCCTCACTGTGACACTGCAGCGCTTCCGTCGTGGGGTCACGTCCGAACCACATCGCTTGCATTAATCATTAAATTATGAATTCCTCATGCTCTAGTATCAAGAACATGGGCTGCCTGTGATGTTGGCATTGATTATCGGAGAGTAGTCAAAGATGGCATAGGCAATTAGGTTGTTACTAGTGTTAGTAGTAAACTGCATTAGTCTTCTTTCCAAAGTGGGAATACCAGTAGGTAGCCTGCAGGGATTGTGTGAAGTGCGTTAGCCGAGCACAGAACACGAGGAAAGGAAAGCTACCTAATCCATTCCCACTTTGTGTTTTCGTGCTCCACTTTCTAGTGCCTGCCACGCCCAGCTACAGGATTGCAAAACATCAGAAACTTGTAGTAACAGTAACCAGTGAATTTAAATAGACAACATTTGAAATCGAAGTTGAACTGTTGATATTGTAGTATTATCTTTTGTCTCTTTAAAACAGTCTCATTATTGATGTGGCCGGCTTGCCTGAAAACTTTTAACCAACTGTAATGATACGAGAAAGTGCAAGAAGTGAAATTTTTAACAGAATGTGTTCATTATGATTAATAATGCAGAAAAATCTCAAGCCCTTAAGTCAGGTTAAGAGGTTAATCAACTGTAATAACATGACTGAAACGACTGTTTATATTGTAATGTTACCTTTCTTGTAATGAAACCAAGTCATTATTTCACAACATTGCCAGGCTTGCCGAGCAAGAAGTCTGTTTTAAACCCCCCTAAATGTCGGACAGCAAAGAAAAAATCGATATGTGACCTCAAGCATAACTCATACTTGCACGAAAAGTAGGCTTGCACAAACGAAATGAAAACCAGTCCAGTTTGCTAGAGTCGAGATACCTCTGCAAAAATCAGTAGGGGCGGCTAATCACGTAGCCTGCAACAGCTCGAAAAATCCTGCCTTTGTGACAGGAACACCAAGATTAGGATGCGTTCTAACGAATGCGAATAGATGCTAATATTTCTATGCTGCAAATATTTTTATGCTGCTAATATTTTTATGGTGGGTGTGTGTGGGAGGGTCCCACGGTTGCACTTTGGAGGTGGGATTTTCAGAAAAAATTTAGTCCGTTCGAACTTGTTTAAGTATCTTTAGTGACGTCAGCTTTGACAATGTCAATGTTTAAGTTTCTCCCAAATAGAAGTCAATGTTATGTTCTCACGTCAAGTAACAAAGTCTTGGTATCTTGGATTTGGTCTTGAGGTCCTACTGTTGGAGAGTCAAAAGTAAAGAAAGAGGGTGCATCCTTTTGTTTGTTCGCTGTAGGAGGCTGTTGAGGAGCAGTAGTAGGCTGAACAGAAACGTGTTCTGGAACAGCAAGGAGATGCCTTTGGTTTCTACAGTACGCCTTTCCTCCAGCTTGCACAATGTAGGGGCGGTAGCTGTGGGTCAGAACGTCCTGCATTTGTCAACCAGCATCTTGGGTTGTTTCAATGAATTTTCTACCAGGCCATTAGCCTGAGGGAAATGACTGCTGCTCTTAGTGTCGTGCTCAAAGCTCCATTCATGGCAAAGGTTCCAAATTCTCTGCTTCCAAATTGTCGGTCAGTTGCTTGCTGGAAATCCCATGGAAGGCAAAGTGATATGAAATCTGGCCAGTAATGGGCCACCTTCTGCATAACAGGATCTTCAATTAGAGCTCTGTCCCTTTTTGTAAATGAACTTCAAATTTTACCTCTGGAGCCATAAGAGCATACTTTGTAGGGAGGGTAGGAGTTGCGTAAAGAAGCTTTTTAACAATTGCAGTAAGAGAGTTGTGATCCTTCTTGATAATGGTTTCTCGCCCATTTTTTAGACATAAACGTTGCAGGAAGTAGTCCTTGTCGGTTTGTGCATTTTGAGTTTCGTTATGCATAAGCTACATGGTACCCTTCAACAGACGGTTTGACAGGCTTTGAGGCATCAAAGTACGTGAGGACTGGTGGTTATGAGATGTCTGTCTTCAAGCTCGTTGCTGGGATGCCTTCCAACTGCAGTGTGTGTTTGTCATTTCGTAGCAATTCACGTAGTGGCACAGTCTTCTCACTTAAACTGCTGATAAATGTATGGAGGTAATTGATCGTGAGAAAAAAATCGATGGGGTGCCTCTGGGCTGTCAGGGGATGGCATCTCAACTTGCAGTAACTGATAGCCAACATAGGTGTTACGAGTTTTGTTTAGGAGTAATTCGTTTGTAGACAGAACGTAGATTGTCAGTAACAGCAACAAGCAGATTTATTGCAAATTGAAGTAGTCTTCAAAGGTTACAACAGTTCTATGTCATAGACTTTTCTTTCACAGCACACAGTCATGACTCTAAGCTCGGCTTACACTGTTTCTGAAAAACGGCTTAAGTAGCCTACCAGCCCCTTTTTCAGATTCTCTCCATGAGTATTAACATATATGGTGGAAGTGAGTAACGCCATCAGTAGATATATATCACAGCTATACTCACTTAGTCGGCTCCTCGACCGTATTCGTGTCCAAGTACGAGTATTTTTTTCACTCTCTGCAGAGTTCAAGTACCTTCGTTTAATTTCTCTATTTCGACGCATTAAAGGTCGGCCAAAGTTACCGTACACGTAGCAACATTACCCTTGTGAACATACTGGCGTCTTGCACGGATAGTTTATGGGGTCTTAAGTTATCAAATCGTTTATTTGAAACGTCTTACACGTTAGAATGCGAAAAGTATATGTGAATGCTGCGAATAAATCCACCCTTAGTTAAAGGTTTCATTGCTGTGAGGGAGACGCTTAAGTTAGGGATGGTGCCTCCTAATACAGATGTATTTTTGCAGAGGTTATGATTATGGGGGAAAAGTAGATCTTAGCAAGGGTAACCACGCATTTTTCAGAGATAATTAACCATAGTTCCAAAAAAGCGCTAAAATACAAAGAATGTATGGCAATTTCTTTCCAAGTTTAAGCTCAGTTATCTGTGAAAAATGCGTGGTTACCCCCAGTTTTCTTTTTGGATTCTGATAGCCCTTGCTAAGATCGACGTTTTCCACATAGTCATAAACTGCGCAAAAACATTGTTGTTTTACGGGCAAATCCCTTAAGAAACTTGAATATCCCGAGATGCGCAGAAGATATGCGTAGTATCAAAAGGAGGCACCGTCCTTAAATAATTTAAAGCCCGGCCTGATCAATCGATGACAATCAGTAACAATCGATGGCAATCGATAACAATTAAACGATTGATAACAGAAATCGATGGCCAAAAAATTTGTATTAAGTGCCATCGCTTGTTATCGGATGTCATCGATTATCATCGACTTCCATATTTTTTTGGGAGGTCAAAATGAAAAAGTTTTACATAAGAAATACGGTGAAATGAAATTACGTAACAGTAGTTAAAATTGCAGAGTACGTATCTAGGGTGGCCAAAGAAACTACGAACGCAATTACGCTACTTTGAGCTTTATGCCAGACTTTAAATGGTAAAGCCACGAGGAGAGGACATTGGAAAGGAGAGCCTGATATCCAGGATAAAAAACAAGCAAGAATAACAACTGATACAACTTACACTAAAATGTCGTTTTTAAAGGCCACAGTGGTGCTACTTATTCCCGTTGGAGGAGACCAAGTTGACCACGATTGTGGATCGAATCGACCACTTTCAACACATTCCTGCGATCTCTTCTCTTCTTCTGAGCAACGAATCGCTCGCCAACTTCAACAGAGAAAGGGCACTCGTGATAACCCTTAACTTCAACCCGCTGGATATTCAAAATAACCTGACACATGTTAAACGGGTTATTTGTACAAAAGACGGACCAAAAGCCACCAGACATGTACGCGACCACGAGCGGAACTAAGTAACTGATCGAAAGTTGATTGAAAACAAACAGCTTGACAGGAAATGACAGTCAATATTAATCGATTGCAGAATGCGATTGTGATCGATAGCAATCGATAGCAATTAGAGGACTCGAGCTTGTGATTATCGATTGGTCATCGATTGGCCAATAGCAATCGATGGCAATTAACTGATTGCCTTTTACATATTCCTTTATTCCTATCAGGTAAAAATGTCCCCTTTATAAGGGACTTACAGTTTATATCACAGTGTTTTAGAAACGAGCTCTTTTTACTTTAAATTGACAGAGAAACAATCTTTTAAATGTAAAGAAGATCCTCGCAGTCATTAACGCAACTTATGCAGTTGCGAAAAGAAAGCCTGAAAAAATCAGGCTTGCCGGGAGGATCTTCTTTACATTTATTTCTTCATTCCGCAGTTCAAATATATGAATTTCATATATTCAGAATTTCAAACAATCTTTTCTTGGAAAAAATACGGCCACATAACAAACGAGAATTTACCTGAATGCAGTCCGTATTGATTGTGCCCAATTTTGGTCGTCCGTGCCCCTATTGACTGTTTTGTTATTTTGCAGGTTTAATCTGTTCTTGGGATATTTTAGTTAATTCGACTACTACTTTGTCACTACTGTAATTTGTTTAGAATTGCTCAGATTCCTTGATCTTAAGTCCCTTTCAGTTCTCTCGTGCTGCTTGGCAATTTTTGAAAACACCAATAAGCCACTTGTCTTCGTACTGTGTACTTTTATCCTTGAAGCTGGCGAGGAAAGAAACTTCTTCTTCGCCAGTAATAGGCTGTCGAAACCGGAAGGTTTTTCTTAAGCTAGTTCTTCCATTAACATTGCAAGGACACATGCAAATTGTGGCTACTTTGAATTAACAAGCTTAAGTTGTGAAAAACACGGGGACATTTTTCATGGCAAACTTGCAACTGTGTGATAATTAAAAAGGAAAACAAAAACCAAATGTTTATTGATCTTTAGACCCTTTAAGTACCCATTATTGCTACCTCTTTCAGAAAACTCTAAAATGTGCTTTTTGAAGTCATTGGTAACAATGTTCGATAGGTTTACCCATAAAGTAAATCAGTCATGAGCTGTGCTTGCAGCATTGGAGAGGCTTCGAATGTCCATGTGAAGTTGGCCTGGAAACCTCTGCAAAAGTCTCGTACATAATAAACCACTCCCACTCTGCAACTGCCTGAGCTAATTGGTTGATCTGGCACTGGCACTCAAAACCTGTGCATTCTGCTCCAGATTGGTCGCTGGAAGCGTAGAAGACCAGTCATCTCATGTAAGGATGTTAACGTCTTGTCAACCAGTTCCTGAATACATACGGTAACAGGGAAGTGAAATCCGTCGTCATACTCTATGGAGCAATTACTGGCATCAAACACAAGAAGTCCCTAGTGATTACCATGTAAACGCATGGGTAGAAATATGATCTCCACAGTTCTCAGGTCGGCAGTAGCGCATAAATTGTGGACTGCACTTTCTCGGAATTTCGTGGACATATCGCTGGGGAACATGGCGAAGAGGTCCCTTCCATGGCGTCCATTTGCTGCATCACAGTACTTGTTTATAAGCAATTTGATTACTACACCTTTCACCACCTTTCTTCTTCTCGCACCTCTCTTCCCACCGTTCTTGGTGTGTCATACCTGCTTAAAATTAAAGGTCCTTTAGTATAGACTTCTCGACATCGTGTTCATCTTTGTTGCTTGTGTCACTAACGTCACTGTCATCACTGGCCAAACTGATAACATTGCCATGTTGTTTGGGGAGCTATATTCCTTCTTCATCGCATGACATTCGTGTTGAATGCTGGACAGACTCGATCGGAAAGATTTGCCCTTTTCCTTTCGTGGGGAACATTCTCTTGCAGAACACTTAAGGTCTTGATGGTTTCCGCTTGTTTTAGGCCGTTTAACATCTTTTTCTGCTTTGTGTGCCACCTTTACCCCTCTGTCATCTCTGTGAAGCTTAGCACCCTGCTTTTCCTGCTTTTCCTCTGATGATTTAGGCGCCTTTTTCGTTGGTGGCACAATACGCTTGACAGAACCGTCTTCGCTTGTCTTGTACTTTCTCTTTTACCCGAACCGTGTTGTTGTCTGAAAAGATACTGTTCTGTTGAATGACGAAGCTGGCAACCACATATCGTCTTTGGGTCCATAGCCCTTAAATGTTCATAAAATCCATCTTCAAGTTCCTGAACCTGGGGAGATATCTCCGCACCTTCTTCTGGACTATCCATTATTTCAGCAAATGGAACATAGCCTAATTCTTCTAGCCACTTCTTTGATTCTTCATGCAATACGTAGAGACCGGGACTTTCTGCAACGGGAAGCAGCTCAAATGGACTCAAAACTCCACAAGGAGACCTCCAATGCATCAGAAGTATTTCCTCTCCAACTTGGTATTCATCTTTAGCATTATCGCCCTTGACGCGAATATACAATGCACCTCTTAATCGCACTGGTGGATTGTCTTTTAGCTTGAAGCTTAAGACCTCTGTTCCAACCTTGATTAACTCAATTCGCTCTACACAGGAAATCAAATAGGAGTTGATGCCTTCCTTGATTCTCTTGACGGCAACATTTCCAAACACAAATATATCATGTTCAAGATTTAGGGATTCTTTACCAGATAAAAACTTTGAAGCCCAATGTCTTTTCTGCCGGCATCTGGCAATATACTCTCTTGGTAATAACAGTTTAATTGCTTGACTTATATGTATGTGGTTTGGTGTTTCTTGCTCCATCTTTGAAATCATTCATTTTTCTCTTTTGGAAGGTGCTTGTTGTTCTTGCTTTAAGACTTCCTGCTCTAGGTCAAGAGGATCATCCTTTGAGGTTCGGCTATGGCTTACTGGCTTCTCACATTCCTCTTCATCATGTTCCTTCAGCAATTCAAGTTCAGTGTCTTCCACGAGAGATCCTGCACTGACGTCCAGATCGAGTTTGTTGTAGTTTGTGGGTAGTTGTACATTAACTATCTGCAAGCCACTAGGGTGTTCACATTTGTATGACAAATCCTAACTGCCATTGTCGTTGAGGAGATCAACACAGAACCGAGGCATGTATTTTTCAAAAAGGTCTTGTCCATCTTTCACCTCTCTATGGTGCGCTTTCTTCTGCATCTCCCTGAAAGCAGTGTATGTAGTGGCTTCGTGTCGTTGTGCTGATTCTGTCGTTCTCTCACAGGACTTAAATGTAAAGGCCCTTTGCTTCCTCTTTGAAGACGATTTCATGTTAATACCGGCGGCTCCAATCCTTCTCTTAGCATTTAAATTGAACTGCACCTTCGCACTCTTGTCAAGCATGTCTCCAAACATTGGCTGTGGATCAAGAGACTGCAGTTCTGTTGTTTTTCCTTGCAACTCGCTGATTATCCTCTCAGTCGTTTTCGTTCCTGAGTTGTAAGGTGAAGCCCATGCGTCAGCCTTGCTGGGAAAGTGCAGAAACATCGCAAGTTTGTGTAAGGTAGCAGCTGCAAATAAGATTTCAGCCATTAAATAACATCCTCGGGTCACAAAATGTCCCCTGTTTGCTGGTGCCTTTTTGGCACCAGGTTTCGAATGGAGGAGTAGTTTCTGAAGCTTGATGACTTTTTTCCACAAACGCAAAATAGTTATGCCACAAGAAACTGACCTTTGCACTTCAAATGGCGGACTGACATTGGGCTTCCTGAATAGTTCAATCAAGTGAAACACGGAACGAGCCATGCACATGGGTGTCAAGGAGATCGGCAACCCGTTCTGTGAACAGTCGTTTGCGGGCATCAGAGTTTTGATCACAAAAACAGGTCAGAATAAGGTCTTTGAGACCGGAGTCTAGCCCTTTTTCTTGGCATCGCTGTCTAATATCTTTTGGATGTTGAATTGATGCGATTCGCGTGGTACAACCTTCCTCTTTCCAGATAATTAATTGCTTTATCTCATGTTTAAGGTTCTTTAAAAACAGCCTCTGCTCGTGGTCATAATCCAGGTAACAGATTGTAGGAAGAAACCAGTAGTATGGTGCTAGAAATTTCTCGTCTTCAACATTGAGTCCAAGGTGATGGAACACCATTGGCAACATCTTCTGCACGCGGTGTCATCAAATGAACTGCCGCCGATAGTGAAAACACAGTGGAATCAGTGGAGTAGCCCAGCGGATGGATTGGCTCCTTTCGTATCTCTCCTTTCTTGTTGTAATAGCACAGTCTCCGAACCTGTTGCCAATAACTCAGCAAATGCTTTCCGGTATACCCCTTGTCTATCGTTATGGACACGCTGGGGCCAACGCACCCCTAGAAACGGTCGTGACGGGTGCGCAATGTTATTGTGGGAAAATTCAAGATGGCGGAAGGCCTTTTAGAGAAAACCCTCCCTCTCATCATGGGGAATTATATGTCTCAAACGGACAATCCGACCCAATTGAGAGATACTTCTCGATTTTATTCTGAAGTGGAGGCTGCAGTTGAAACGATAGAAGAAAAATACACCTCCATACTAAGCCGGGGAGTACAACAACTTCTTAAAAGCCAAGGTATGGTCATACGGATCATACCAGCAAAATCATCCGAAACAATAGCTTTGGCCATCAATTCAAGGAAACGACTACCTTCATCGATGTTGCAATCACAAATATGAAGAAAGCAGTATTTATTTTCAACAAAATGAACTTAGATGGTGTTCTCGTATCCCGAGATTATCTTCTGAAAAAGTCTTTTGAAAGTTCAAGCACAGCTGAGGCGACACATAGGTGTAAAGTAGTTGTCACTCAAGCACAACCGTTATCCGTTCACTTTTTCTAAGGTTACTGGAACCAACATGGAGTTCCACAACACTAAAAGCTATCAAGTGTATCCAAATTTTGCCGTATATTAACAGGATAAGTTGTTTGCATTGTTGGCAATATTATTGTTTGCATTGTTGGGACGGGAACTCAGGGACAAGGATGCAACGATGCGTGTTCGGGGACGTGGGATGTGGGGATGGACACCGGGAATACGGGGACGCGACATCGGAGACGTAAACAAAACATACTAATGTAGTTAAAAATAAATTTGGAGAAAAGTGTTAGCGAGATTGCTTTTAGTTATAATTGCAATAAATCCTTGCACATCCTCGCTCAAATCTGGTCAATTTTGATGTTAAAGTATATTTCAGGAAACTGTTTGTATAAAATCACCTAGTTGAACTTTACGGTTGTATGTAGTAAGAAACCCTTTGTCGTTGTGGTTCTGGTTGATGTTATTATTAGGTGTTGTAGGGGACTAACAACAGTCAGATATTCATGTGAACAGATTTTATTAACGTAATTATGTTCTCTTGTTAAGAAAAGCTTGATTTATTTATTTATTTATTTATTTTTTATCATTTTTATTGCATTGAGAAAGGACACTTTATACACTACATTCTATACATTACATTACCTTATAAATAATAATAATAATAATAATAATAATAAGCATTTCTATAGCGCCATATCCAAGGGCTCATGGCGCTTTACAACGTAGTAGTAATATTTAAAATAGATTTAAAAATTTACATCAATGATAAAACCATAACATATAAAAATCACTTAACTAAAATATATATATAGCAGAAGATAAATATATGATTATACATTTCATATTACTACGTTACAGGCATACGTTATGCGTTATATACACATACAGACCTTTTATTGCTACTCTACATCCTATACCTTACACTACGTTATACGTTACATATCACACTACTCTACTGTTATATGTTACACATACATGCATGTTTTGCTACTCTCCCAGACACAAAGATTGTAAAATTACTCTCACAGGTTGTGTTGAAAGGCGTTAATGAAAGGCTTCCACTTACCATTGTGGGTTTTTAGTCTGTTGTTCTTTATGGCAATTGATCGCTCAATGGATTCAATGTAATTCAATTTGACAATGACATGAGACAAAGACGGAGAAGAATTCTTAAGGCGATTACGATAAATTATCTGTTTTTCAATAATGATGATGTGATTTAAAAGAAGCCAGTGAGACCTCTTTTGTGTCACACCGAAAATGATGTCATAATCATTGAGAGAATCAGAATCAAAATAAATGTGTAAAGTCTTAAACCATAGAATAACAGACCTCCAAAAGGCTATGCTGAAATTGCAATGGCAAAAGAGATGCTCGAGGGATTCATCAGAAATGTTGCAAAAAGAGCAAAGAGGCGAGTCAGCCAATTTCATTTTGTATAAAGATTTGTTAGTATAAATTATTCCATTTAGCAGCTTGTATTGAAAGATCTTCGTTTTGGTGTCGAGTGTGACTACATGCGGTATTAGATAGATTGCTTCCCAGTCAAGGTTACAATCGTTAAACAAAGTAGTGTATTTGTGGCGTGCAGAGGGATATATCTGAATAGTCTGAACGAGTTTCCAGTATAGTTTCGACGAGGTAATTGAATCAAGAGAGAGAGTATGGTCTTTTAAATAAAGAGTGAACTTAAGCTTTGTATTTCGAGAATGAGATGACGCTATGTGAACTGGACCTTCATCTTCACACCTGTTGTTTTTGCAGGTTCCCTGGTCACCCACTAAAGTAGTAGGAAATCCACGAAACTATGATCTCTCATAAATAAACTCATCACCTTTATCTGAGCTTGGGCTTTGCACATCACATGTAGCTTTATCATCTCTACTTACTAGATGCGACAGCTGTTCGTTTATGATCTCATGTTCTCTTAATATTTCATCAGACACAGTGCAATGTCGATCAAGTTCATAGCATTTGCCATTTCATATGGACAGGGAAGCGATGACAATGAAATGCCGTCAACTAATGCAAAATCATCAACCAGGATTTTGCACATCTCTGTACTTTTACCAATTACAGCAAGATGGAGTGGAGTGACACCATAACCTTCTTTCACATTTGGGTTGACTCCAGCAGCAAGCAATACTCTAACCACGGTGTGGTTGTTGGACTCCATGGCACAGTGCATTACAGTCCTGTTTAAGTGGTCTGTTTTATCATCCCACCATCTATCAGTTGACCTTTGACTGATGAGATTGTCAAGTGCTGTTTCAGAACTTTGGGATTGAACTGCATTCCATATCAGCTTTGTTAGCTTGTTGCATGTTTTTCTAAATGTACTGTCTTGTTCCTGGAATACTTTTCTTTCATGGCAGAGCTACCGACTGCAGCAGAACCATCATCTTGTTGTTGATTATCATCCTCACCTGATAGAAAACAACATAAAAACTGTAGTACTTGATGTTATAAACCGACTTGTTTCTAATACAGGTCTCGATTGTGGCTTATATAAAGTGGAATGGCTATGCTCGCTGATTTTGAGGCTGGGAGGAATGCTTGAAGAAGTGCTTCTTCCAAACTTACTTCAAGTTCGTCATCTTATTTCACTCATGATTAATCAGAATACTTTAGACGTCAACAATTCCGATAGAGAGGTGAAAGAAACCGGAAATTAAGGAAGGCCAAAATTAAATATCAGCCGGGATCAGCTGGAGTACTTTCTTGAGAAAGGTTTTAAGGGCGCGGACGTAGCGAAGATGTGCAGAGTCAAGTGATAAGACAATTTTCAGAAGACTACAAGAGTTTGGAATCCCGGTTTGTGCAAGTTATTCACGTATGACTGAAGCCAAGTTAGATGCTGTCTTACTGGATGTACTTCACAACTTCCCAAACTGTGGCTGCAAATCCATGCGGGG
>Ga0126336_10001796_pt1 | contig 11678 bp, 8 predicted proteins | sample SidCmetagenome_FD_92530 | JGI IMG/M metagenome (GOLD analysis project Ga0126336, IMG submission 92530) | Coral microbial communities from El Islote,Puerto Morelos, Mexico - Siderastrea C C metagenome | ecosystem: Host-associated > Invertebrates > Cnidaria > Coral | place: El Islote,Puerto... | reverse complement strand
TGTAATATTTGAATTAAAGCTAGCTACCACGAAGTTAAGGTGTTTTTCACATTTTTGGTTTAGGTATATGCATCAGTCTTATAGAAATAATTCAATATTTTGTATCGTGAAACAGAAAGTAAATTTTCTTCAAGTTTATTTGTTATTTATAAGAATTAGCAAATTAACTAATTCCATTTCATCTTTCTTTTGTTGTTCGATGCTGTTATTTATATAAAATGAAAGGGTAGAAGGATTTAAATTTTTCCGTATTGTACATGTCGAGAAATCTCTCAAATTAAATCTAGTCACGTTTTTGTGAATGAAGGGTAGTTAACTTGAGAGGTTTCCTTAAAAATACTAAAGGAAAACGTTAGAAAATTGTACTAGGAGTAATTGGCGAAGAAAACATCTCTTTCTTTGCAAATATTAATTTTTAAAATTTACCATTAAGCGTATTCGTTAAAAAAAAGAATATTTATTTCAACGAACGAATGTAAGCGTTGGCTGGTTTTATTTTAGATTTTTGCCGATAACGTATTGTAAAAAAATATATTTGCGTTAGTCGCCCTGATAATAGGGTGTCAGAAGAATAAGGTAGGGAAATAATGTACAAAATGTGTTATTTAGGGAAAGTTGTACCCTGATCAATTGTAAACATATACCGATTCCTACTTAGAATACCCCAAGGTTTCAATATCGAGAACCCCAGAGTTATTTAGTATGTTTGGAAAGAGGGGAACTTTGAATTCAAAGTTTCTCGGAAGGGTGGGGAGGGTGGCCAAAAATACCCCAGGGGTTCGACATCAAGATCCCTGGGGTAATTGACAAATAAAGGGAGGGAGGGATCGCAAACCTCTTGAACAGTTGGCCCGGCAGGGTGCTGAATTTACCAAGAATATATTACGCGTGAAGTCGACTTCAAGGAATCAACAAAACACTGAAAATTGATGTAATGTGACGAGAAATAAAGCAGTGGAACTTCAGTTTGTGTCTGTTGTTAGTCTCAACTTTCACAGCCAGGCGAACTTGTTGTTTTCATTCCAAGTGAATGAGAAGTTTGAATTTAACCATTTCATAGAACTTGCAGAAAGTTCTGTGAAGATCGGTATTTTTTAATCGTTTGCCAAATGATGTAATTATTTATCCACCATATACCCTTCCCTATCTCATCGCTCTCCAGGTGCTTTCCCTGTAGAGATAAACCGGAGCTGAAATTTCGGGAGTGGTTAAATTTCATTTTATCCCAAAGTGGTATGAATTTTTAATCAAAGTGGCACGAAATTGAATTGTTAACGTTAAAGGGGATAAGTAATTTTTGTATCAGCATCATATAGAGTTAAGGGAACGCCCCGGGGTCAAAAGATACCTGTCATTAGACAACATTTTAGGATTGTCTCAGTGGCTAAATCGCAGGAAAACATAACCGTTTGTATGGATATCCCGAACGGAAAGTTTTAGTCAAGTCGCTCAAATCGCGACGGATCATCAACCAAGGCAAGGAACAACATCAGGTTATTTAAATTATGATTTTCCATTCGAATTTTCCACACCAGGGATTACGCGTGGGTGTCCTGTGGTGAAGTCGCAGAGATCTGAATCACGTTTTTTATTTTCTTGCTTTTCAAGTTTCTTGCTTATTGGAAAACGCAAAAACGTCACAAATCAATTCTAAACGTCGACGTTTTATTTCATTTTTTAAAAATGAAGGTTCAAATGTTTGAAACTTACATTTTAGGTCAGCGGAAAATCTGCTATGATGAACTACGTTTGTTTGATGAACAATGACTAACTACAACTATTCATTTCTAAAATTGGTCAACATGACATTTTTTTTTGAAACTCGGGACATAGATTGAAAAAAAACTCGGATAATTGTTATTACAGATAAATTTAACTCCAAACGTTACATTTCAGTCACTGTACATGTGTTTTTCAAGCAACGGCATGACGAATATGAATTTCAAAAATTCGTTGTGCAAAAAAAAAAAAAATCGTTCTCCGCTGAAAGGAGCAGTAATGGTACTAATGCGCTGCCTCTATATATTATTGTTGATTAGTATGCGGCTAATATTTTAATTAAAAATTTTTTTTCAGTCTCTAAACACCAAAGAACCATCTTTGCGTTAAAAAGGATGCAAACTATTTGCAAGATGGTAAAGAGTAAACTTCGCTCAGTTTAAGCTCTTTTTCCTCATAAGCAAGATAAAATATTTCAATAGACAGGCATGTTCCTTTGTTTATACCATATTTTCCCGGTCACACCGTGCGAGTGGACTGGACCGGACTAATGTCAAACTCTCTCGCTGCAAGATCTCATTGTGTCACTGAGGAAACGGCTCCATTTTGTTTCCATGACAACCCCTAAAACACGCCCTCACACCGCGGGTCCCTGCTCCTGTCGCGGCGTTTTCTCGACTGGCGCCGCCTTCGTCGTCTTTCTTTGATAACCTTCTTGCACGCCTCACCTCCGAGACGCTTCATCCACGTGCAAATGTGGAACACGTCACTCTCTTTCAGACGGAGAACAGCGTTGTAATTTACCACGTAAGATCGTTTGAAGAAGTTAAAGAAAACGTTGCGGTTATTACAGGTCACTCTAGGAGATCTTCTTTTGAGTATGTCACGATTCCCAGAAAACACGCCGATCACATAGCGTTCGTATTTCTTGCGGTTGCCGCTCTTTCTATGGAGCTCGTAGACTCCGGCACCAGAGGAACCTCTTGTAGCATCGCAGCAGTGGAACAACATGTTAGAAGTGAGGTCTACAGCGCGACATGTCCTGAAAAGGAAAACAAACGAAAAATTACTGATTATTTGTTGCGTTGAACACCTAACATATCTGACGTTCGAGTGTGTGGATGAAATCCTAAGTGTGATCATTCAAATACAGAGCCAAATAAAGTCTACTGAGCATTACTTTCCTGAGGTACTGTTTATTATGTTGAAAATTAGTAAATTAGCATAAGGTACTAGGACTACGTGCCGTCCAACTGAAAATAATTTGATGAGAAAAAATCCGAGGACTGCAAAATACAAGTCTGATTTGACCGTCAGAAGGACTTTTTTAATCCTTCAATTTTCGACTTAGACAGGGATGTAGTGGTATTACCTGTTTACAAACTGGGATTTTTTCCACTGTCTTACCTGTACAACATGGCCCCCTCCTTCCTATCTTCATCAAAAGCAGTGAAATGAATGGCTTTGTGTGCACAGGCGGTCTTATAGAAGAACGTTTTGCTGGGAGCAATAGGTAGAAAACAGCGACTATGGTTCTTGGCGAGCTTGATCAGTGCGTAGTCGTACATCGTAGCGCTAACATCGCTTCCAGTCTTCCACTGCTTGGGCAACTTGGTACTGCTAATTGCGTGCCATTCTGTGGTGCCATTTCGCAACAGGAACCCCACTCTCAGTTCTCTGTATCCATCGACGTAATGGCTGCCATTATGAAGGCAATGAGCCGAGGTTAAGACATGCCTTGGTGACACGAGAACGCCCGAACAACCAGTAGAGATCATTACTGCCGCTTCAAAGGGACACCGTTCGACGTAATCTGGCGGTACCTCGCGGCGATTGTCTTGCCCAAACACAACTCTTTTAGATCTGTGTTTCACTGATGTCGCTCGAGCGTTTGGCTGCGACGATTCAATACTTTCAGAGTGTGGTTTGTCTTTGCCAACCATTCTTTCCTTTTCATTTTTAAGCAAAGCCTCTCCCACTGATGCCATACTCTTGTACACATCGTGGAAGTTAATGGTGCCATGTCCAGAAAATTCTTGGTTATTGTGCCATGCTCGGGTCGCTTGAACAGTCTGTTTGAAGATGCAGAGAGTCATAAAAACTCTCGTTGCCGTAACAATAAGAAACGCAAGCGAAATTGCCATGTTATCTTGTACTTGGTAAAGAATTTGCCAACTGAATCGACTTTCGTGAAATTGTGGAATTTCCCTGTATCAACATGAAAAAGAATAACATCAGTTCATCAAATTCAGCCCTTGTACTAAAACATTAATCTCCCATACAAGTTATAATATTTCATTATAACGGTCCTTAAGCTTCATACAACAGGAAACTGCCTTCATATGTTAAACAGGCTTATTGAAAAGGAAACAAAAGAGTGTACAAATAAAGCTAATAAGCTCTTGACGCTGTATTGTTTGATATAACCTGTGTTATAAGCCCTTGAGCCGGTCATCAGACTATTAAAAGGTCTCTCAATAGATACTAAGGGCAAAACAAGCAAGCTTCAATAACGTGCTGTCGTTATTGTCAAAACGTCAAAAAATACATAACTTGTAGCGCACTGTATAGTAGGTACTAAAGTTTTTGCAAGCTGCGCATATCAATTCGTCTCCTCGCTAAAATTGAGATTTCTAATGCTAAAATGCGCATTCACTTGCAGCTTTGTAAAAAAAAAATTTTTCAAAAGACTGAAATCAGAGCAATTTCTGCCAACTCAAAAAAGAGAAATACAGAAACGAAGACTAGGGGACTCAAAAAAGAGCTCCTTAAAGGAAAGGCAGCGGAGGTAAACGAAGGACAGAACGGACAAACAAACTTAATTAACAACGTAAAAAACGTTTAAAACAAGTGCATGAAATAGCCCCTGAACAAATGAAGAAAATTACGATGTTATGTAATGCTTTAGGGAAAATGAGACTTATCGTAGACATGTCTTTCAAACTTCAACTTATGGTTGATGTTTTAAACTAGTCCTCGCTGAACATTGATGAAAGCCACTGAACTAATGGTGAAAACTATCAATTAGTACTTTCCCGTTATGCCTTTTGTTGTCGATTATTTTGTCGGAGTGAAATAGCTAGTTTTTCCTCTCGTTTAAAGGTTTCAAACTGAGACAGCATACTTTGGGAAAAATGCTCCTGAAATTAGTGGACAATTATTTTTGTCATTTTGAAAAGGAGCGAAAAAAGTGAAGTAAAGAGGCGAGAAATTGGAGTTTACATTCGTCTGTCAAAGAATTTTCACAAAATATTCGCAGCCTACTTTGTTTAGAGACGTAGCTCTGTTGGAAAGCTTACCAGTACCATTGAAATTTTCCGGTCTTACTCAGTCTCAGACAAATGAAACTTGTGCTCTCTTCTTACCGCTTAAAGTCTTATAGGGATTTCAAGAAATTTTTGTCGTGTCAGCGAAGCATCACGCGTCGACAAGGCCGTAAACCATTTAAAAAATTTACCCCCTTGCTCTCAGCTGCCACTGTCTCATGTTGTTTTGTTTTATTTTTTGATCAAAAACCCAGCGGTACTCACCAGGGACTCCATGCGTGAACAAACTAAAAGTTACAAATGCAAGGTGTGTGGTTTCACGATGAAAGTGCACGGTACATTCCCCGGGGTAAGTTATTACTCCCTTTTTTGGGGGTGTGGATGCGCCGCTGCTTTCGTTATACGGTACTCTTTCGCAGACAAAGAGATTTGATTTCCTTGTATAGTTTCTAAAATACGCTCACTGTTTCAAAAACTGCTCGCTTTGGAGTGGCGGGCTCATCAGCTCCTTTTTAAGAACAGCTTTTGTAAATTTAAGGTCAACTTTCTGGGTTGCGGAAAATTGGTTACCCTTGTAGCTGGCATGCGTTTTGTGGGGAAGCGGGTTGCGGGATGCACACAACTGTAAGAGCAGGATTCGAGGAACCTCTAAATAAGAGGAGCAAACAGATTTCAAAAGCCAATTTTTCGGGATTTGTCAATCAGAGCTTTCAGAGAGAGGGACTGAATAGCGCCATTTGGCTCTATACTGGGGGCCATGTCTCAGGATTGCCTGCTAAAATGGCCAAGAATGCGAGTGATTGATTCATAGATACTGTAACAGAGAAACAAACGTTGGAATTCAAATGCGTTCCGAAGGCCAAGATCATTTTAAGATGCCACATCACAAGAGATCATTGATTTGCCAAGGGTCAATACAAATCAAGTGCTTTCATTTGCCTAAGAATTTCGAAAGCCAGTGATAGACACAATGCAGTCAGCAATCTCTAGTCTCGATTGCTCATATGATTTCCTAAGTCGAAACGAAACACACTTCTTAATAAAAATCGCCTCCTTCGCTTAAGATCCTTGCTATAGTACCAATTCTTTGTTGTTGTTTTTTTAAGGCGAGTTAAAATGCCACAATATTTACGGCAAGACAGATTAATTAAGAGATTATCAATGAGTTTGTTTGGAACAAATATTTTCTGCACAAGTACTTTCGAGATAGACACGAACGTTCTGGGCTAAACTAAAACTTAGAAAGTGTATATCAAACCCATCAATAGTTCGTCATAATGTAAAGAAATAAAAAGGTACGTACCAAGCTAACTCGAGGAGTAAGGGCTGAAATTGAGCTCAGTATCATAAAGTTGTGTTTCCTGCAAATTATCACGGCTTAATGCTTGAACGGTGTGGCAAGTGTCACTTTAAAAGCGGATTACGATCTTGGCTCAGATGAAACCACGCGAAGTCACGCATGTTATATAAGCGGAAAGTCACGGAACCAGGTAGGTTTTGGGGAAAGGACAAATGTGCAATTAAACGATAAAAAGGAAATGTTTTATTACATGAAAGTAAAAGCTACAGTGATTTGTATGCTAGCTACTGAAATGAACTGCTGAAACGAATCACGTAAGTTTCATTTCTTGTGGTCGGGGGTTCACTCTCAATTGGTTTCCTGTGTTCATTTCTATTTGTTCACGCGGCGTTGAAGAAATACTACCAGCTGAAAGGCTTGCGGTTTGCTTGTTAAGTTAAGGTTATCAACCGGTTTTCAAAAGTAAGGTGAGACTATAAAAATATCAAACTTATCTACCTCCCAGACAGATACGGACAAATACACGTGCTAGGACCGATTTTACTTAGGACAGTTTGAAGCTCACAACATGCTAAAATGGTATACGATTACTATCAGTTGGCACTGCACTCAATTGTGAAGGTCGTGAGGGAAAAAACGTGTTTGAGCCGATCCCACAAAATGGTTCGAGCACGGTATGGTTTTAAGACCGACTTTATTTGCTACTGCAAAATAAACAATTTGTTATCATCGGCGCGGCTTCGGTACACGAAGCCGGTATGCAACCGCAACGTTATCATGTGACTGTCTTAAAAGAGAGTTGTGCTCGAGCTTCTGTCAAGTAAAACCTCCCCCCTCCCTCCGCGCGCCGACAACACTCAGACACCCCTCCCCCGCTCGGGTGTACGTACAGAGCGAGGAAGTAGCGTGTGTTTTCCCATGTTTTGAGTTTATGTTTCAGCGGATAGTAAAATGTTACTGTCTTAACCGGGTAGACAAAATAACAAACAGTTTAAACTGAAGGAAAAAGGATGTTTGTTTCTAACTATCTTGTTTATTTCTACGGAAACTTGCACGATACATATCAAACAGTGGGGGATGTTTAACTGACCCCATCATCCCCGCAACCAAACCTTGAGTCTTGATAAGTAGTTTCAAAAAGTGTGACCATTCAAATGAGAGCTACTAACCCTTTTAATCCTAAGAGTGCCTAAAATCAAAATTCAAGGCAAATCTCAAATTTCATTTTGTAAAAAACAAATAGTACTATGTGAAAGTACTGCTGACGAGGTTTCATTTGAATGGTCACACTATGGGATTTCACCCACAGACTCAGAAGTTAGAATCACCTTAATGTCTCCATGACTAACTCTGGGAGTGAAAGTGCTAAGCAGTACTCTCCTGTGGTGCTGTTTGTTTTTGAGGATTGTACAAAGTTAGATTCAATATTCTTCTTGAACTTTGATTTTCTGTAGTCTTGGGTGTAAAGCGTTTGTGGTATTGGCATTGAGGATCTGATCGTATGAAGAGCGAGTAATAAAGTATAAATGGCGCAGAATTAGTGCAATCTGAAACAATTTTTCAAGTTGGAGACCCTGCTTTCACTAGATATATAATAATATTTTAGCAGGGAGCCCACTTCACCAAAAGGTGCTCTTCAGTGGGACCCTGCACATACTTAGAGAAAATAATTAAAAAACTAACGATTTAATTTGCAGGCTGCAACTGAGCAAGTCAACGTGCAGTTGCAGCTTTTTTTGTCGGAATGTCTGGAAATGTTTGAAAAAGGAAAACTTCAGCTGTACATAGGATGTGATTCGGCTTAATATTGAGTAAGCTCCATTTGTTTTTGTTTTAAATTGTTTTTGTTCGCAGCTTCAGACCGACTTGTCAGTCGGTCAACTGTCTGTTGTTGAAAAAGTATTTATTTTATTGCTTCCTAAATATTCCAGGAAACGAAATATCCTGAAAAGTGTTTGTTTTTATTTGATATCTGAGTTCCTTTCAGAGGAAAAGGAACTGTTTCATCTTTGTTTTGTTTTCTTTCCTGTAGAAAGTGTGTTCTACTATTCAGCGAAACACTGGTCCATAATAATATTTGCCCTATATTTTCCCCAACACTTAATTCTGGCCTTTTATACGAAAATTGCTTACTCAACAAATCAGAGGAAATGCGCCATTTCTCAAAAGTGCGGCTATCCTGTATGAATTTCATATATTTATAATTTTATCCTGATTCTGTTGTCAACACGGCTCAACGCCGTGCTCAACAGATTGATCGACAGTCAGCACTGCAAACGTCACAGAAGGAAAAGAACGAGAGAATTCCATTTGCAATCACTTACCATCCACATAACCTCGCAGCCAAAAACATCATTTTAAAGAACTTTAAGTTACTCCAAAATGATAATGAAACAGGAAGAACCTTTTCACAGCCCCCATTGATTTCATTCAAACGCGACAAAAACATAGTGAACTTTCTAGTTAGGAGTGTACTTAAATCTGATCATCAACCGGGTACTGTTAAATGAGCGCTCAAACGACGCAACACTTGTCCTTTCATTCACAATGCGGACAAAATAAGAGGACCCAAGCGATCGGCTAAAATCACTGATCGTTTTACATGCACCTCCGCAAATGTTATCTATTGCATAACATGTACTTTATGCAAAAACATATACATTGGCAAAACAGGGAGGAGACTAGGGGACCGTTTCCGCGAACACCTACGAAACGTTGAAAAAAATGACAAGGACGCATCCAAACCAGTCGCCCGACATTTCAATCTCCCTAATCATTCTAGCGAACACATGACGATCTGCGGCCTTTCCCTACACCAGGGTAACACAGAAAGCCGTAAAAATCTAGAACAAAAATTCATTTTTCAAATCGGCACATTTAATCCCCACGGTTTTCATTCAATTAATTATTTCTTGTTTTTCACGTTGCCATGTTCCTACCAATAGCGTAGCTCCACCACTCTCCATATAAACGAAGTGTAACCCACAATTCCTTGATTCGCTCTGACGAAGGCCTAACACTCAAAACGTCAGATTTCAATCTCTTTACGGTGGCCAATTTACCTTACCAACTCAGTTGATAAATCCAAAATTTTGTGTTTCACGTCCTCACCGACGCAGCACCACAGTTTCTTTAGAAACTAACCCCCTTGTTTGTTCATTAATCATAATCATGCAACCACGCTAAGCGTACTTTTATGTGTTTAAAGTTTCGTTACAAATGAAGTTACTGGTCATTTGCTTGTTTAATGGGGTTTAATTTACAGCGCTTTCGAAATGAGAATCAGAAATCATTAAATTGTGATACGGCCAAGTCAAGTTTGCCCCAATGTAAATTAACTGAAATATTTTCAAACTAAAACTTCTAGGCAACCTTGCCTATGTAGTCCGGCATTTTTCTTTCTAAGCGGGTGAACCAGTCCAATAAAAAGCTGAAAACTAAGACACGAGAGCCCAGCCACTTTTTAAAATTTGCTCATATTGAAATCAAGTTCCATCTTTTTCGTCGTTAGCCATACTTATTTCCTTATTGATGCCTGTTACACGTCGAGTTCTGCTCTGCAAGATCACGTCATTTCTGGGGACTCTCGCCGCGGGGCAATGAAGAAATAGCTCTTAAGCTCAAAAACGGAATTAATTTCTTTTTCAATTAGAATGGGTAAAAAAGTTATAGTGCTCCGGATTATGCTCGGAAAAATCTCCTCTAAGATCCTCTAAGACTGATCTGACGTTTCGACTATTTCTGTAATTCTCTTTTTAGGGGACGTGATAAGAGAACTACACTGATATAGGCACGGTAAAGCAAAATATTTTTATCATTTTTCCTACTTTTTTCTCGTAATGTTATCCTTCAGAAATGCTACCAAATGAAATTTAATGTGTACGTATCAAATGCGCAGTTTACAATGCAATTTACAAACCCAACTTTAAACTTCAGCGAAAAAAGAAAAAATAGCCTCAGCAAAAACAACACATGGAAATAAAAGGATCTTCAAATCACGTATCACACAGAAACCTAACTTCACTATTAAACAAAATAAGGAAATTACAACTTACCGTTTATCCGCTATCCTGCTTGGCTACTCTTGAAGGGTAAAGCGATGGGGAAATATTGCTTGTTTTATAGTGGAGAGTCTATTGTGTGTTTCCGGCTTGTTAATTGTATGTTCCCGGCTATGTGTCTGCCCTTAGTTTCATCACTTGTCATCGCTTGCTTTCTACATTGAATGGCGATTTAATTCCTTGTCTGCAAAAAGCTTTTCGATCCAATTTCCGATTTTTGCATGCAAAAAGGCAGTCAATACGTGACTAGTGGGTCGAAAGACACAATAGAGTGATGTTAGTAAATAAATTAGCCGGAAAAACATGGACATTAAAAAGAAAAAATACGCAAACTTCTGCACACAATTCGCTACAAGACGTTCTAATCGTATAAACTAATTATTACTCCTTTAAAAATTTGAACTTGCTGATGATTTGCGGTTTTTTTAGCGAGTCTATTCGGCGACATCTGTTAAGCAGTTCACAGGTGTTCTGTGTATAATGTAAGGTCATTAACAATGCATACTTCACCCCATCAAGGCTATCGTAGGAAAACTAATTTTTATTTTCATGTGGGCAGGGGTTGTTTTTTCCTGAAAAACATTTAAGTTTTTTAAAGCTTCCGAAATGTAGTTTCCTATTTCCTTTTTATTTCAGCCAACAATACAGTACATTTTGTCTGAAACGCATTCACCCTCTCCCTCCAATAACATACAAAATCAAAATTAAAATTGTTGAAATTTGTTGAAAAATTATACAGCATCATGTTCAGAAACTGCTTAACCGGCTTTCGTTGGTCATACCGGCTTCAGGATTTCATCTGGCCATAGATCGTTTGATCACCACATATTACATGACTCTATTCAAGGGGCTGAAACGTTTTAAATACCATCGTATCATTTTTCAGAGGTCATTAACGAGTTCATAATTTAGAGTCAACAACTTAACTTCGATCAAAAAGTGCAAAAGAAAAAATTATTTAGAGAAGCAGCGTAAGAAGAAAAACCTTTTAGAACCTACAACAGTGCCACAGAAACTTACTGCTCAATAGCTTTAATTTGAATGGTCATACTTTGGGATTTCATCCACAGACTCAAAAAAGAGAACTACCTTGGGAGAAAGTGCTGGTTCAAAAGCGTTTATTTGAATCATCACTTTTATATTTTATCCACGTTAAAACCACACTGACTAAACTTTGATCCACAATACACGACTTGAGGTTTTAACCATTTAGTCTCTGAAAATGGAATTCAAGCTATAACATTTTAAAATATTCATTTGTCTTAGTAATATAAAGCTTAACGGTCCATTAAAATAAAGTTAAAATAAATGACAAATTTGATCGATGAAGCG
>Ga0126336_10001795_pt1 | contig 11679 bp, 5 predicted proteins | sample SidCmetagenome_FD_92530 | JGI IMG/M metagenome (GOLD analysis project Ga0126336, IMG submission 92530) | Coral microbial communities from El Islote,Puerto Morelos, Mexico - Siderastrea C C metagenome | ecosystem: Host-associated > Invertebrates > Cnidaria > Coral | place: El Islote,Puerto... | reverse complement strand
TACTGCTCAGTAGCTTTCATTTGAATGGTCACACTTTAGGATTTCATCCACAGACTCAAAAGTTAGAACCACCTCGTACAGCATAATAAACAGCACCACAGGAAAGTACTGCTCAGTAGCTTTTATTTGAATGTTCACATTTCAGGATTTCATCCACAGACTCAAAAGTTAGAACCCTTTTGTTCAGCATAATAAACAGCACTGCACAGACTTAAAAGCCATCACTGCTCAATGGCTTTCTGATATATTCAATTGAATGATCGCTTTTTAGGATTTTATCCGCGGAGAGAACAGCTACAACCACTGTGTACAGGACTGGGGATTTTTTTCAGGGGTACAGTTAGTCATATTTATCATAATTAATGCAAGGTGCACAACTTCGAACAACCCGTTCTAGTGACAAACAATTAATTCAAACGCACCTCTGACAGTCTCCCTCCTCAGGATCCAAGTCCTCGCAGGTCTGAGGGCAGCTCAGTGACCCGTTATTATGTCTGTGACACTGCTCCAGAACCATGTCTGCTCCGCACTGGAAATCTGAAAAGTAAACGGAATAAAACATTATTTTAAAAACCTAGTGATTTGCAAAAAAATTTTCAGTTACGTTATTGGTTATATGGATTAAATGGCCCACCCTCTAATAAAACCAGCACAGGGTCCACTCCGAGGAAACCCATACCCTTTCAATCACTAATCTTGATAGAGATGACATCACTTTCATATTGTACCTTTTTATAGCAAAAAAGTCATTGCGCATGTACGTCACTCAAAATCTTCAAAAGTTTCGTAAATTTTTTCCTAGTGATTTCTGACCAAATTTTGTGACCCTTTGAGTAGCTAGATTACCCTGCAAATTAATGTTCATTCCGGCCACTCCTTAAAATACTCAATTAAAACCCTTCGTTTTCCTATAATGCGCGTGAAAAAAAGACACCCCTTTAAGGTGGAGAGTTCACCCCCTATAGCCCACTATGGGAGTATATTTTCTGGGAATACGAGGATAATGACAAAACATGGTCGCAATATAAGTCACGCTACTCGACGTCTTCTAAGTTGCTTCTTTGTCGATAAAGATTAACGCCGTACGTGTATTACTAGAGGGCTGACGCATGCATAACTGTATTTGCTATGAAACGCACCTTTAGCACAGCGCGCCACCTTGTCACGCCATCCATTGACATCAATATCCTTGTCCGCGCATGCTTTTGCGTATCCGGAAATCACATTGCACAGGCACCCCTCGCAACGGCAGCCATCTTGGATGCACTTCCTGTGGTACTCAAGATAGGATATCTCTTTATGACATTCGGCAAAAGGTCCCAATGGATCTGTAGCAAAAAAAAATAAAGGTGAGGTTAGCGGGACAGTCTGGAGACTATATTTGAGAAAAACCTGACGCACTCGTCACTGGATCTGGTTTTTGTAGCAAATCGTCGACTAGAAGTACTTTTACTCCACCTTCCCCACACCCACCGTCCTCCTACCCTTCCCCTCCCCTCCCTGGACAGGATGTTTGTTTATCACAGGTCATCCCCGTTAAACCTCTGATTTTCCTGACAGTTCTTTTTTTTAATGTCTATTCTTACACACTGGGAGTGGGTCGGTTGCATAAACGTTGCAAGGGCACAATTCCGCACGTAAACACTAAAGGTGGCTCATCTGAATTTTTCCGAGGCACACCATCCCAACTTTGAACGGCTAATACTTTACTGTCTGAGCCCGGTGGGGCAAGCTGCTTCACATATTTACTAGAGAATGAATGAACTTGTCAAAAAAGTAGGTTTGTTTGACATCGGTGTTACCACAGCAACGAAACGATGACGTCATGATTTTTGTATATCAGTAATTTTCTCGACATCTAGACCTAAACTTCTAAAACGACCTATTGTCTCTTATAGTCTAGGTGTAGATCTTCAAGACTGCGAAGTTTGAAAAAATTGTATGAGAGCGTTTTCGCAAAAAATCGCGTTGAATATTTTTCATTAAAAAATTACAGATTTACGTTATTTTCTATTGTTTCATCGATACCAGTGTTTTCCTGACAGATTGAAACAATGTTTTCACCATATTTCATAGCTGTAGCATACAGCTACTTTTCCTGAAGGTTTTATCCGGTTTGCTTCCCTAGATTTCAAATGATATAATCAGAAGTAATGTCTCAAATATGCTCATTTTATACAGAGAAGCAACGTCTTTGTTACGGACGCTTTTATTCAAAAACTAGTCGATGAATTTTCTTTTAAATCTTGTGATCTAAAGTCTAACATGTATTGAACCATCCCTGTAGATGTCACGCGCATTGAATCATTTTAAGGGCGCGAAATACAAATAAAAGTATAGGAGACTTTTGCGCTCGTCTCCAAAATTTTCATTGCCGCATCATTTGTCGACAGCCGGTTTATTTCAGGAGTTTCTCTTTTGTCTGTATTCTACATATTTGTGTGCTTTGGGATCTACAAGTTTGCCATGCCTGCTTGCTACGCTTCGCTGGTGCCGGAGGTATCGTGAAAATTCTGTTCTTAGTACAATGGCAATTAACACAAGGCTTTCATTGTCCTTGTATTAAAAACAGAATTTTCACGATACCTCCTCCACAAATAATGCGGCAATGAAAATTTTGGAGAGCCAAAGAAAGAGAAAGCCAAAGAAAGAAGGCAACAAGCAATTGTAGACAACATCTAGACATGTTCTGAAAAAACGTTTAAAAAGGATAAATAATTTACAATGACTACAGCTTTGCGGTGAACTTTTAAAGATTTAATGCCGACATTGTCTTTTTATTTCATGTGCTGCTTTTACGCATAGTCTGTTATTAAGGACTGAAGCAGGCCAATATGTATACTGTACATATGCAGTGCGATGATTGTTTTAACGTATTAAAAAATCTCCCTTTAAAAAATGGAAACATGTACGTGTAAACGGGGCTTAAGTTAATGTTCAAAGTTTACCTTTGATGACGCTACACTGCTGCTGAGTCCAGTTTTTGTTTTGTAAATAAATATCACAGTAGTTGATAGAGGTTTCCACGGATTCAGAAGCGCATTTGTCCTCCGACAGATCAGGAACTAGCCACTCTTTGGCAAACTCGTCCAAACCAACTTTATCATCTCCGCTTCTCAGATGAAAATCATCTTCTTTCATGCCGTTGAACGTGCCGCACAGACCACATGTTTGATCTTGCAGTGAGGCGTTGACGGTCAGATATGTGTTATAGCCCGTCCAGTGCAAAGAAAACGCAACACCATTCTGCAGGGTCAAAGGGAAATCAATTAAGATTTTCGGTAATCCTAGGATTATCTCGGATTACCTTCGACAATGCTTGAGGCCTCTTCGGCAATCTTCGCCTGTCATCTTGGGATCTTCGGAATTTTTCGTACGTCGATAATCTAGCACAACCTACTGTGACATAGTGTGACCTAGTGTGACATCAAGTGACATTCTGTGACCTAATCCCATGAGGGCTTAAGAATCTTTTATCTTACCTGTAAGTCAACATGAATGAAAATATTGCGATCACCCAAAAACTCGACATCGATTTTCTGTGTTGAGTATCCCCTGGTGATGCTGGTGACGCTGCCATGCGGAGTCTGAATGGACGCCGTTGGTTTCTTTGTCCAATCATCCACGTCCAAGATCAAGTAAGGTTCTCCCGTGACATTTACAAGCAGTTCCCGCCTGCAGTGCGAGAATAGAGACGAGCAGTACCTAAAAGGAGATAACAGAGGTTTAAAATTCAGCTCACAGGCATTCTCTTGGCTGGTATCCCTACGTTTTTTCCCCGTTTTTTCTTCTTCCTTTCTCCTTTTTCACCCTTTTTGTTTGGGGGGGGGGGGGGAGCGGAGGGGGTGGCAATGGCTAAGACTTCTCGTTTGTGGCGACGTTTCACAGGGATTCACTCCTAGTAAAGGTTTCCCTAGCTTGAGCAAAACAAATTAAATCCCTGATTGTATCTCTGAAACTTTCACCTCTCATTTTAGAAAAGTTTGTAAAATGTTTTCTCTTTTTCGGGATTCTTGATTTTGAATCCACGTTTCGGCTAGTTTAACTGGCCTCCTTCAGGAAATTAAGAAAATAAAAGTCAATATGGCGGACTGGCGTTTTTGCTTCGTAACAGCACCTTGAGACACTTTGTGACAGTTACGTGAAAACAACAAAAGACAATTCCGCAATCCCATCAGACAATAATAGCTTTCCTATATTGCAAAATGTGGAGTCAGTTAAGGACACAACCCATTCATACACAGAGGATACTAAGAAGCAATGCAGAGTAAAGTATCTTGTCCAACAACAAACCATTAAGGGAGAGACCAGGTCTTAATCCAATAACAAGCACATCTATTTTCTCCTCACAATTTCGGTACTTGAGTAAACATACAGGTCATGAGAAAAAAGGAAATGATCATCAAAGATTAAATATCTTGATGTTTAAGCAAATTCTCCCGACTAGTACCAAAAGAAATATATGGAGAGCATTGAGGAGAAGATGCACGTTGATTTTGGGGATAAAAAGGTTAACTACCGACCTTCAAGTGGAAAGCTCGACGAACAATCCACCTGACAACCAGTCCAACAATCCATTCCATCTGCTATAAGAATGCCAGAAATATACCAAACTACGACACTTAATAGCGGAGCTCCTTTGCCGGCCGAAGGTCCGCAGAGCGGAGCACCATACTAATATACTGTAAAATCGGTAGTAAAATAAATGATACCTGTTTCTAATAGTGATGGAGTAGCCCCTATCTGTTCCGTTAGGCATGTGGCAGTGTTCAGAGAGGGTGTAAGCGCACTGCCTCAACTGCATCGTGTATCCCTTCTTGTCATCAAATGTTGTGATGTGGGGATCGCCGATTACGGAGCAAGTGCCTAAAGAAGCGGGCAACAATAATTTCAATTATAATTTTAATCGTAAATCTACTTTTATGTTCAGGGGCGGTGGGGATTTTAAGAAGAGAACCGGAAAGGCAGGAGAGGAGGGGGGGGGGCTCCTTAACAAATATTCATGCCCAACCCGCCTGCGAGATAAACAAACCCTACCCCTTCCTCCCAATACCACAACTTATTGGTCGGGCGTCCCCCTCTCCCATGAAAAGAAAACAAAAATATCTTCTATTAAACAACGTGGAAAACCTTAACAACCTTAGCACTCCAACTTTAGGCCTGCTTCTTCAGGTGCCTTATTAACACTCCTCGTAGCATCCTCTGCTGTTGTCATGTGCTTGGTCATGCAACCCTTCATCCAAATGTTATAAGAAAGAGGGGTCGCGTGACAACAAAAATAACGCCTACGAATAACTACTGAAAGTTACTCATTGACAGAATGATTGACAACGTGATTGACAGAGTGATTGACAGGATGATTGAGAGAATAACTGGTACATCATAACTGCTTACCTGGACAAGGCTTCTTGACACAATTCCATGATCCTCCATTACAGGTACTGAAAAAAGTACAAACAACAAATTTAGTAATTTTAGAGAAATCAACTGAATGCACCCTTACTCCTGTGTTTTACTGTCCAACGCCTCTTGGTAATTTACGAATAACACCTGCATGAGTACAAAATATGGCACCAAATTTCTCCTGACATCGTATACTTATTTCTGCAATAAAACTGAAGCAGAATGCAAATCATACATGTCATTAGCTCACATAGAGCAATGAACCAACTAGAAACAAAAATACCTGCAGCTGGTACCAATCTCTTCGCTTCGGAAAACCTCGGGTAGCTCTCATTGCTCTCGAAGTTTGGTAATCTAATTAAGCTTATTACAAATTAGACTTCCACAGGGGTGTATCAGAGAGGGAGGCTTAACAGAGGAGGGGGGGGGGGCTTACCACAACATCAGACTTTCAAAGGGAATTATGTCCTACTCGTAGTGCATTCGTCCGACTGTTTGACGGAAAGTGCATCTAATACCCAAATCCCGTCCGCCTTGTTTGCAATCATGCCATGTACGACTCGATTTTATAAAAACAATTGTCAAATAAACAGGTCCGATCGTTTTCCGAAAACCCTCCAAGGAGACCAGAGGAAGGCAAGAGGAATGTAATTCAAAGTCATTAAAGTTGAAATAACGAACGTTTATAATCACTGTCCAAATTTCTCTGATAAAAACTGAAGATTGCCGACGATTTCCGAGGAAGACGCGAAGAATGTAATTCATTGAAGTTCGCATAGCGAAAGTTTCCTATCATTTTTCGACAATCTCCTACAGTGACCGAATGCTGTCGAAGATTTCCGAGAAAGACAACTGATAAAACGCCTACCATGTTTGACAAGGCTCGGTCCTGTTGGCTCCATTGGGATATGTGGTGTCTCGATACAAGCAGGAGCACTGACTCTTATCAACACATTTGTTGCCATCCAGCCACATGCCCGCGGGACAGTGACATCCATCTACGCAAGGCGAACCACACTTGGTCTGGTCACTCATGACATTTCGGCAAGTCAGAGGGCAGGTCGATCCACACTCATTGTACTGCAGACCATTTGAGCAAGATACGGCTAAGAAACAAACAAACATACAGTTCACACTAGAACAAGACCTCGACTAGAGTAACGTGAATCTGTTTTTGACCACACTCATTGTACTGCAGACCATTTGAGCAAGACACTGCTAATAAACAAACAAATAAACATACAGTTGATGTTCACACTAGAATAAGACCTCCACTAGCATAACGTGAATGCTTTTGACCACACCCATTTTACAGCAAACCATTTTAGCAAGACACGGCTAAGAAACAAACATACAGTTCACACTAGAATAACACCTCAACCGGCGTAACGTGAATATGTTTTTGACCACACTCATTGTACTGCAGACCATTTGAGCAAGACACGGCTGAGAAACAGACATACAGTTCAAACTAGAATAAGACCTCGACTAGCATAACGTGACTATGTTTTTGGCAACATCCATTGTACTGCAAACCATTAGAGCACGATACGTCAACCAGAAGTAGTGTGTTCCCTGTGTTAGCTTTTTTTTTTTGTTCCCCTAGCCATGGGCTGGAACACTCAATTTTTTTTTTTTTTTTTTGATGACTTGCCATAATGGAGATGACGGCACCGAAACGATTAAACACGAAAGCATTCGACTTCCGGTTGCCGTCCGTGGCTCAAGTACGTCTGTGTTTAAGTTCCGTGTTACAAAAACGTGCATCTTACGCACACGTCTACTTACGACAGAACAGCTGCCTCCAGTTGAGAGTCGTATTGTGATACCACGCGCAGACACGCGCGTACAGCGAGAGCGCGTCACAAAATGCTTTCGGGTGCCTAGTATAATTGGTAGTGCACACATCATACATGCACATCTCGATGAACGGCTTCGGATCAACAAACTGGTGACATGGCTGAAACACAGCATCTTCAAGCGCGCTGCAAACCTTCTCTGCAAACATTATTCCCTTCTCGCTTTTCCCGTCAGGATCATAACATTTCTTTTGAGGGTTGATTACGTTGTTACAAGAAGGGTGTATCTTAAAGCTGTCTGCAAACTGGTTGATTTGGTCCTGTGTGGGGTTCTGTATCGCTGAGGCCTGCTGCAAATCAGGTCCGCTGGAAATCAAGTCATTGGAAATCAGATCATTGGTGCTATTTCCATCATAAAGACCGCACAGACCAACCAGTTTATGATCATCAGAATACTGATAGCTTGTGGGGACTCTGATTATCACGTCCGTTGAACCGTCCCATAGAATGTTAATACCGTCTCGGGACTTAACCAAAGCATAGCTACCACCGCCAACCTGTAGGAACAAATATATATAAATCAATAAATCAATAAATCATGCAGTAAACAGCAAAATTTATTAGACATTCAGTTCCCAAAAATGCTTAAGAAAAAATTTGAAAATTTTCAGAAATTTTTCGTTTGCCTAAAAAGAATGAAAAGCCGTTGCCGGACAATTGTTAATACTGCTCAAAATGATGATGATTGCTATTCTTTTAGACTACAGAAAGTCGTATTTTCGCATGAGTTGTCTGGGCTTCAAACCCGTAGGACATAAGAGTAATAATTCTAAGTCGGTGAAGTATGATCATCTGAATGGGTGTTTTCCTGAATAGGACTGTTTGTGATGACATCGACTGACGTGTCGCCAAACTGAGTGGAAGTCACCATCAGAGTCAAGTCTCGTCCGCTCAGGTCGAGAAGCAGGCAGCAGTGCCAACACAAACAGTCTTTCACAGGACTATACTCACCCGGAAAATCGTACTTCACAGACTTATGATATGACTCCTGGGATCAAACTATTTACAGAGCAGTAATTCTGGAGCTATTGTGCTAAGGGACTGTAGAAGGCGTCCAAGAGAGGCCTCGCGTGCAGCGTTTCGCGCCTAGGGAGTATCCCTGCACGCTTTTAGCGTTTCGCACCTACCTCAGCGAGTTTTAAGAGAAAGAAAAGCGACTTTTTCGAAGTTTATTATTACCATTGCCATGAGTACCTGTTTAATAATGGGATCCGAGGAAGTGTGAGGTAGATTGATCAAGTTGCCCTCCACTTTCACGACAAATGACGTGTTGGTTTTGGCGCCCAGATGTACGCGCACGCCGTCCACAAACACATCCAGTGTCTTCTGACACTTGACATTAATATCGTGGCAATTTGGATCACCATTCAACACCACACTGAAGTCTTTGGAGATTCCAATGTCCAGTACCAGCCACGATGGACAAGCTCCCAAGAAGCGGTACCCAGTGTTGTCGAATGTGTTGAAATGATCATTACCGGTCACAAAACAACTCCCTGGAGCTAATATGACAAGAACAAAAATGCACTTTTTGTTATTAGAGGCTTGGAATAACTATAACTTGTGATCTACCAGGCTTTTCCGCCTGTTCAAGGCATTTTTCGCTATTGGGCCGCGCGGAAAAAAGGGCGAGCGTAATTTTCGCCCCAATTTTCGCGCAGCAAAAAAGCAAAAAATGCTTCAAACTTGCGGAAAGCCCTATCAAAACGCTTGCTAAACAGGCTAAATATTAAGCGTAGTAAACACCCGCCAATGAGAACCCCTTTATTTCCAAGGCAGGCTAAAAATGGTACATAAATATCGGACGTCTAGTAAGAAAACAGGTTCTTTTAAGAATATAAATTTGTTCCTATATTTGGCAGGGTAAATACTTCTTGCTGCTGACCATAAGTAATAAAAATTGGGTGTATCCCCATGATTCTATTTTGTAAAGTAAAACTTTGACCTTCAGGCTTAATATTAACAAATTAGTCCTTAGTCTTATAAGACAACAAACTACCACAGAAGTTACAGTCGGTGTCTTTACGTATTTTGTCAGCAGGTGGTCAATTAGATTTGTGCTGTACATCGTGATTACGGACCTCCAAAGCACAAGATTAAGCCTGTGTTTTTAGGATTCAACTAATGTTTTCAAATAAGAATCTGTTTCGTTGTCAGGCTAAACTGGTTTTTATATACTGGGGGGTTTAGTTAGCCAAATTTCAGCCTGCAGGCTGTTAACCTGCAGCAATGGTTTTCGCTATACCTATATCTCTATCATATTACTGGCCTCCGATAGTTTTACTCGCTCGTTCTTGAAAGGCGCAGTAATGTAAGATACTTTAGGAAACTCACCTTGTATACTGGGAGGTTTTGGAGGCAGTGGGTTAATTTCTCCTGTAATGTAAACAAAAAAATACTTTTGAGTCTTGCTATAAGCAAAGAAGGCAAAACAAAGTATAAGGGGAAGGACATTGGAGGCTGTACTCCTATATAACTGTCAAAGATGCTCTTTGTTTCTTACTACAGAAGTTCTCTGGATTCAAATAACTTTATGATAACCCCTAAGGTATGAAACTATATAGCATACACCAAACCAGTGGATATGGTTTTTTGCGCGCTCTGACTGGCTGCTCAACCTCGGGAGAGTACTGATCGGCTATTCACCTCCAAGCATTGTTCTGGATTTCGTGCGCGAGTTTTTCCTCGTTTTTCTGAAAAAAGGAACTATTGGTGCTGGCTGTCCACTGGTTTGGTGTGTACTAAAACATTTATTCACCTTAAGGTCGGCAAGAGAGGATAGTGAATAATGATGCATATTTACCTCGCCGCAATATTCATCACTATTCATCTCCACTTCGGTAAATAATTGTTAAGTACCGCTCCCTACAGTTGGTATACTACACTGAAAAGATCATTCCATTTTTTAAAGTTTTTTTTTTAAGAGTCCTCGCCACTGTTACCATCATTCTTTCGTCTCTCTATTTATTTAGTCATTATCTTTGTATTGTTGTCTGTGGTGTGGCAAAACAAATTTATAAAAAAAAAGAATACGTATTGAGTAGAGTAGTCCAAAGTTTGTGGAGAAATTAGAGAAGGCCGGCTATAGATATAGCTGTTAAGATTACAAGAGGGAATTTTTGGTGATTTCCTCTAAAAGGAATGAAAGGAGCGGTCAGGCAAAATATTGCCAATGCAGTTAGGGTCAAAATTACTTCAGTTGTTAGGGTAAAAAGTACAACTTGAAGCTATTTGTTCTTAACCCTTTCGCTCCCATAGTCAATAATGTAAAATTCTAAAGTAGGTTTAACTTTTGAGTCCGTGAACGAAATCCTGTGGTGTGACCATTCAAATGAAACCTCTTCAGCAGTACTTTCACTTGGTACTCTTTGTTTTTCAATATTTTGCAAAATCAATTCAGGATTTTTCTTGACTTTCGCTTTTGGACACTCTTGGGAGTTTAAGGGTTAAACAGGTAACCACTGTAAGACAGTCAGTGTTCGTAGTTAACAGTATTTCTTACTTGAGCACGTAGATTTACAGATCTGTTCAGTTTTGAAGTTGTTTTCGTTACCAAGGCAACCTAGCGCGTTGAACGGCTTGCAGGCCTTGGCGGCAGCGTCAAAAAACCACGTGGTATTGGCTCTCTGAATACTGCTGTTGGCGAATCCATAACCAATGGGATTCCAAATCTTTTTACAGACATTGTATGTCTCCAACGGATCTGGACAAAAAAAGGACAAAAAATCATTGTTAAATATCATGCAATTTCGCTTGCTAAGACACAAAATAGAGGCATTTGCAACATGCCGCCGAAAAGTAAACGCTCCCCGCGATTAAGAAACGTCACTCTCTCTAACTTAATGACCGCGGTAGATATATTTGAACCGCTTCATTTGTGCTCAAGGGACGAATTTCGCTATGAGACCCCACCGGTAGGTCTTTTGCTTCTTCGAGTTCAAGTTATTTCACTTCTCTCGTGCTTGATATATTACAAAACAAGGCATTCAACTGTACCCATTGTCCCTCCCCCCCACTCCCCCCCCCCACGTAAAACAGCCACTTACCGCAGTACTTTTCGCACTCTGATTGAGTAAACGTCGAGTTTTTCGAGAAGCACTGATTGTCCACTTCCTCAAGGTACTTAATACAGGCATTCTTCGACGCAGCATTGCCAGTGAAAGTAAGCCTGTTTTGGTCTCGCATAAGTAGAGTCTCGTCTAGATACTGAGCACTTATTCCCTCACTGTACGGCATCTCACAAGGATTCACTGTAAAACAGATGTTGATTAGAAGAGTTCGGTGCTTTAAAATATTTAACCATAGTCGACGGGGTACGAAGGAAGGAAGGAAGGAAGGAAGGAAGGAAGGAAGGAAGGAAGGAAGGAAGGAAGGAAGGAAGGAAGGAAGGAAGGAAGGAAGGAAGGAAGGAAGGAAG
>Ga0126336_10001794_pt1 | contig 11682 bp, 8 predicted proteins | sample SidCmetagenome_FD_92530 | JGI IMG/M metagenome (GOLD analysis project Ga0126336, IMG submission 92530) | Coral microbial communities from El Islote,Puerto Morelos, Mexico - Siderastrea C C metagenome | ecosystem: Host-associated > Invertebrates > Cnidaria > Coral | place: El Islote,Puerto... | reverse complement strand
CTCGTGTAAGTGAATCTTTTGAGTTATTTAGAAAAAAAAAAAAAAAAAAAAAAAAACTTCACTGACAGAAACAGTGATTGAACTCTTCTCAACGTTACGTTTCTCAGCTTTTCTCCGTGCATGAAGCACAAAGGAAGTGTATCGGTAACTGCTCGACAGTTACTGTTTATTTTGAGGGCCATATGTTAGAAAACTGTAAAAGGTTAATATGTTCACCCTCGTTAAATAAAGTGTATTGTATTGTATTGTATTGTATTGCATTGTATTGTATTGTATTGTAAACGTACTGTACAAGCAATTTTGAACAAGGTGGTGACGAGGTTTCTTCTCCATCAGTTCTGAGAAGGGCAAAATTATGGAACGATTCAATTGCAAGGAACTGCTGAAGAAACGCTGGAGAGACCCTCGAGATGATCCTTGCTTGATGAACAAGCCCGCAGAAAAGTTACCACGATTTAAATGAGATTGACACGATCCCAGATGCGTCGTTTGTTTCAGATGTTTTAGTGAGAAGTACTTTTGTAAAAGGTAGTTTGGTTGGAATATTGGTGTATAAATTCAAATATAATGATATAAAGAGAACTAGTATGCAGTCACGACACATAATCCTGATTTAATATACCCATCTCGAATAAACGCCGGGACCTCAAATAGGCGCCGGGACCCCGAATAAATGCCGGAGGCGTTTATTTTAAACTCGGCCCTGTAGACCCGGCGTTTATTTGAACCAGGCGTTTATTCGGGGTCCGGCGTTTAATCGAGAAAATACGGTAGTCCGATTTGGAGTCAGCGGCATCTGATTACAAAAAAACTACTTCTGGACTTTGAATGGCCGCAACGGAAAGATTGAGGTGGTTAATATAAATGAATAAGTGAGAAACGAAGGTAATTTTGGATGTACATTCTTTTGTTACTTACAAATTTGAAAGTAAACTGTGCTAAGGCTTAAGAAGTCCTTCCGTGATGTTTTAGTTGTTGAAACATTAGAGAGGAGAAAAGAAATGAAATTTGAAGACTTTGACAGCTGGTTTTTTCACCCACGCGAAAGGAAAAGGATAAGACATCGGACACTTTTGGGGGATCTCCAAACTGTACATACGAATTCTCCACATTTCGGACGCAGTTTGAATGCACTCATCGCATGGATATTGTAATGCATCACTATAGCATTATTGCCCCAACAATTAAACCTGAGGCTGCCTTTTGTCATTTTGGTGGGGGGCGCGGTGGTGTAGTGGTTAGCGCGTTGGACTTTAGATTTGAAGGTCGGAGATTCGAAGCCCAGTCCCTGCCATCGTGTTGTTTCCTTAGACAAGAAACTTTACCCCTCATTGTCTCTCTCCACCCAGGTGTATAAAATGGGTACCAGCGAAATACTGCTGGGGGTAATCCTGCGATGGACTAGCATCCCATCCAGGGGGAGAGGGAACACTATCAGTAGCAAAACTCTCAGTATTTTCCCGTTTGTTCTTTGTCACCTTATTTCAAAAATTAATTTCCGGGTAGGAGATTATACGGAAAAAATAAGGAAATTTTCCCTTTACTGCCCTCTGCGATTATCATGTATCACCGGACATATTCGGATCCTTACGCTAGTTTGTAAAGTTGAAACCCTATAGATCCAAAATTAGTCGGAGACAATCAAGTGGCAACGTAGACTTGCTACAAGTTGCTCATTTTTTCCCCGGAGACAAAAAAGACGTTTAGCTGGTGAGTGCAAAAGACGCTCGGCATATGTGTAGCGCGTTGATCGATGTTCAGATGATCGCAAATCTCGCGGAATATTTGCGTGTGTTGCGCCTGATGTTATGATAGAAAACGTGCTTTCATAACATAGATAACATAACATAACATAACATAATATAACATAACATAACGTAACGTAACGTAACGTAACGTAACATAACACCGTATTTAAACACGGGAGTACTGAACTTTTTACAGTTCTACCGTTCGTCGAACAGCTAATTTTCTGTGTGAAAAAATAAAATGCAAATTGGGAAAAAAATTTGCTTTCACGCGCGTGGATCGCTCGCGCGTCCTTCACTGGCAATGGTAAGGCGTGTGGCACTGTAAATGTAGGGGTAAGTTTTTTGAGGACGCGAATCGGCAGGAGCATGCGCGGAGAAATGAGGCAAGGCTTTCCCTTCACACGCATTCCCGAATTGAAACCTAGGTGCCCTAAGAAGTTCCCTCTTGCACCTGTCGCAGGATTTACGTAATGTGGTTTGCTCCGAGAGCTACTGAGCGCGGACTGGTGAGATGCTGCTTGGCAGCGAAAATTGTTCCCTGCCAGAATCATCACCCATCAAAACTTCTAAGCATTACTGCATTTTCTGATCAATATTAGGTGCTAGGGGCTTTATTTTGGATGAAATGAGAAAAATTACAGTTGAAACTCTCGTAAGCGACCACCTAGGGAATTGAGAAAAGTGGTCGCAACTAGAGGTGGTCGCTTACAAGAATGGGCTCTCGTAAGCGACCGCGTGATGGAACCTGATAGAGCATGGTCGCTTACAAGAGCTTTTAGCATAAAGCTTGGCATATGTTAATGATTACTTGGTTTTGCGGTAATAATATGAAATGGTTTTTTATTGCCCATCACAGAAGAGTCCGCGTAGTTCTAAGTCAAAGAACCATAACTCTAGATTTGATCAAGAACTGAGTGCTTTTATTAAAGTGCTGACCGAGTGGTCGCTTACGACAACGTAAAAACAAAGAAAGTTGCCCGTTGGTAATTCACAAAGGTGGTCGCAGTCGCTTACGGGAGCGGTCGCTTACGAGAGCTTTTCATTACAGAGTAAGTGACAATTCAACCGGGTTCCATAATGCTGGTCGTAACTAGAGCTGGTCGCGTACGAGAGTGGCGGCAAAGAGAGCATAGACTGTAACTATTTACCTTTTTTACTGGGACCAACACCCAATAATGATTGCTTAATAACCATCACGCCATCAGTGATGGTTACTAAAGGGAGGTGTTTGCTTAGCGACGGCAATTTTCTCTTTTGATAGCCTGGAATTTCTGTGAAAACGGGCAAACGCAATTTTTGGGGGATAAAATGTTCGGTGAGGAATCAGGACTCGTCGGTCTGCTGGTGAAAAAAGGTGTCGTTGATTTCAGTCGCTCGCTCGAAATCAGCAAAACTAACACTGAACAACACGGGATAACATTATAGTTATCACATTTTCAGTAATTAATTTTATTCTGCATTTTAAAGAATCCAGACGGAAAAGACTCAGATTTGATATCCACCATAGCCCGCCAATTAAACTCCACAGTTCGCCATATAAACGGATAATAGAAAGCCTGTGAGTGAATAGGTTAACCATACAGTAGCCCGTACAACTGAAATAAGTCCTCGGAGATAAAACAACTGGAACAAAACCACTAAAGCGCCTCTGCCTGAAGTTGACAAGGCAAAATAATTATGATTAACTCAAACTGTTAGACTTTCCAAATACTGAGAAAGATGGTTTATGTCCAGTTTGTCGCGAAAATGAAGCTAGCTGGAAGCTAGAAATATTTAAAACAATCAAAGGTGCTTTCAAACTAGAAGACTCTCTCGCTTTCTTCGTAAGTCGTGACTGATGAGATTCTTTGCTTACTGCAAGACTAAAGGTGGAAGAGAATATGAAGTTGCACTCTCGGTTCGCCGTGACACAAGTTCAAATAAAAGAAAATAAAGTCCCACTACGTGACCCAGGCGGCCGGCCGGCCCTTAACTCCCGCTTTCTCCCCTAGTCCATCACAGGGTGAAATAGGGTTACACCCGACAGTTTGGTGTCGTTGCCCATTTATTTGTATTTGTATACCTGGATCGAGAGAGGAAACGTGGAGTAAAAGTTCTTCTCTAAAGCCCCAGCCACACGGATCCGCAGCCGTTCCCATTCAATTCCTACTCGGAATATTTTTTTTATTACCAAAGCTAAACGCGTTTGGGATCTCTATTGAATGATATTCACTCTTTAAGCCCTAACAGTGACGAAATGAAATTTCTCTTTTCGTATCAATACTTGTTCAAACATTCAAGTGATGAGAATAAAGGAAGTGAAAACGAAGGATAAGATGTCTTGATTTTCAGGCAAACTATCCTTAGTAGTTCCATAAGAAATGTTTGGAGAACAGTAAAGAGAATATGCATTTTTATATCAAGGATTAAAAGGGCTAAATGATTCAGAAGGATGAATGGTGTTGAACGAAGTCTGATTACCATAAAACATTCGTTCTGTGAACAAGTTGGTTTCAGCAATGATTGATAATGTTGAATTCGTTTGACCAAGAACCAAGGAAACAACCAACAGCGAAGCCTCCCACGCAGACGCTCCAAGCGCGTTCCCCGCGTGACGAAACCCCCCAGGTCCCCACGGTCTTCCGCTAGAAAGTCCGATATCGATAGCCCACCAGCACACTGATAACTACACCAGCGCGGCTCAAAGAAGGCAAAGCAGAAACCACCGCAGCAGGCAGAAGGGTTCCCTTCTCCAGAGGCCGCAATCCTATCGGTCTCGCCGGGGAGATGGAAAAGACTTTTAATCCCGTTGACAAGAACAGATAAAATCTTAATTTGCATGTGATTGCGAACGTGTGGTTTCCTAAAAGCTTGTTTACTTTTCAATGTGTTTGTTAAAGGATTTTTAACACCAAAGCAGCTGATTATCAGCAAACCCTAACCATTGTACTCGAACTTCGTTGGTAAATATTTGTCCAGCCTTTTGAATACCACGATCAGCTTTCCATTCATTGTTCAGTTTGAAACGCTTTTCATCGAGTGCTTTAATAATCGGGAAGTAAACTCGGCTGCCCCTTGTAAAACGACTGAATCGAAAACCTGCCAGACGACACTGAGACGGCGGTCAACATTTTAATCAACAACTTTTATCGTCGTTTTCGTTACGCTTGGAGAAGAAGTTATTGTTAGCTTATCAGTTCGTTTTTTGCGGCGTGAAAGAAACAAAAGAAGTCATCTTTTCAATTAAATAAGGTTTTTGCATTGTTTCTGCCCAACAATACTGTTCCCAGAGACAAGACGGTGTGGCTGCGAGAGACGTTATTCGGCGCTGTATTGGCCCCTGTTTTGGACATATTTGCCAAAAGTGGCAGTGATTTCTTAGTTTTACTTCCATCTGTCCAAGTAAGCTTCCTTTTCATTCTCCGGAAAAACCTCGTGTTGTCACTGAAATGATTTCAAATTGAAGCGTAATGACAAGTATTTTCATGTGGTTCAGCCAGTGGTTGTACATTTGGACTCTTTCTGTAGCTTGCCAAACTCAATTTTTGATGACAAGCGCCGGCATCAGTTTTGTTCAGCTTCCGTTCACAGCTGAGCTCTCCTTCCCTATTTTATGCTTACCATGTTACGCTAGTTTTCAAATAAACCTCACATTACAGTTTAGAGCAGCCTGAGAGAGATGTGTAAATCAATTGCGGTGGCGTCTGATCAAGTGAATTGAAGATAAATCACTTTTAGCTCATCAATTTGTTGTTTATGATCGACTTTTAATTTGATAAACAGAACTGATAAGTCTTATATAGATAATACTGGCCCTTTTCCGCTTATACGCTCCGCTCAACCAGTTAACCTTTGTTTTATTGTTATTTTTCGATCTGTAAACAGATACGGTAGCACCAAAAATAACCGACTTCGAATGTGTTATGGTTATCATGTTATTGCCGGGGGTCATGTAATTTCAATTCTTTCAAAACAGCAAAATAGAATGCGGTTGTTTTGGCAAATAGTTAAATTCAAACACAAAGGGAACGATTATTTCAAGCATCGATCGCGTTTGCATTCCGTTTTCTGGGATAGACAAAGGGTGCATGAAAACTTACGTGAAAAAGAACGTTAATTATCATTTAGTCTTCTAGGTTTTTCTCGTTTGAGGTGGTGGCAGGGAAGCTCACCAGCAATCAGCAATCAGCAATCAATATTTCATTCACTATAAAATAATGAAGATACTCAAAGCTTTTGACCGGACAGTAAAACATAGGCGTTCTATTTCTAACTAAAACAGTTATTTTAAAGTAATAGCTTAAGTAGCTAGCGGTATTGTTGTCTGCGCGAGAACGTGAAGTTTATAGAGCCGCCTTGAGCGGCGTAGTCAAATGGCCTCCTCCCCATTCCCTTTTGGTTCGCTGCTCGGCTCCGCCGTTCAAACTTCCCGCAAACAGTTGTGCCATATTAAAGTGATAGCCTGCACCTTTCATGACATAAATCGCCCCGTTTACTTTTTCTTTGATTAACGCTGGAAGACAAATAACAATTAAGTAAAACATAAAATCAAGCCGTCTCGCTGCCCGACAAATTCGAAAATAATTGTAATCCATTCTCCATATTTGTTTTAAATTTAGAATGCCCACTGCTATATTTTACGCTAAGTCAACAAAAGATCGGAACCACAGACTTGCACCTGAATCAAGGCCAGGTGGAAATTCAGGTGCTAATTGACGAAGAGCTCTGTAGAAGGAAGAAGGCTTAAAAGGTTAAATTTGACTCTGTCAATGCAATGTGCACCTGACCAATGAGAGTTTTCAAAAGGTGTTTACGGTGTTAACGAGCAAATAACAAATGTTTAGGCAGACGAATTCAGGAAGTCAGAATGGCAGGCAGTGGACAAGTCGGTTGGTATCAGACGTAAATTTTAACAATCTCTCCGCTCGGGTCTTTTAATGGGACGTCCATATAATTAAATAATCAAAAGCACAAAAAATGAGTCAGTGCCCGAACATTTCTTGTGCTCTCATAAAAATTAAGTTAGTCCTGCTTTGCCAAATAGTTAGCAAGTTTATCTAGTAGGCTGTCAATGCTTATGCCATCTTGGGGGTAGTTTCAAAGGTGAATTCGATTGGCCGTCTTCGGGAATACGGCAAATCGAACCAGCCCCTCGAAACGCCTAGATTTCACCGTTTGTTCATTCCCAAAATTGTCACGCGGTTGCAACGAAATCAGCAATGATCGGTGGTTTTTATTCCTATAGTGACCAAAGGTTGTATGAAAAATCCTGGGGCAAAGTGGAAGTGATATCCGATGATTAGACAGCAAAACAGTTTCCTTTTTTCTCTCTGCACGATTTTGAATTGTCAGTTTGGCGATCTACATAGAGAATCAGATCAATTTTATGCTTGAGAGAGAGATTTCGATCAAAGATTACAATACAAATATGTAGAAGAATTCTTTAAAAAGGACGTTACGACTTTGATAATTGATAGGTTTCTTGTTTATTCTTTTACACTGCGAGGCCCTACGCGAAAGAAAAAATCTTAAAACTCAAACTTGTCTCACATGGAAAGCGGAAAGAAACTCATGCAGAGGATCTATCGAGTATTTGATGTCGATTCCCAGCCGTGTTTGCCCCGTCCACACGTAAAACTTTTCGGTTGAACATCACAACATGAAAACGCATTATACGGTAAAGCCTCCACACACACAGACCGGTAAACGATTGGAATCGCCCCGAAAAGGACGATTTTAAAACGCTATCCAAAGTGGACATTTTGAAAGCGAAAATTTATGTATCATACGCTAAACCTTCGTTCAAGACAAAAGCTATCGTAAACGGAAGATCCTGGAAAAACGATGACGTGATAACGTCGGAAAGAGTCACCAATGAGTAAGATTTGACAGCGAAAACAAAGGAAAATGTCAGGTGTGGGCCAAAAGCGTTGTGAAAACACGTTTTATTGAAAATTTGCATGCATTTTCCGCATGCGTGTGAACAAGGCCTAAGCGCGACAGGCCCAAGAAAGGTGAGAATCGAGCGTATCGCTATTTACAGCAATTCAAGTTCACTCGTGTCTTTGAGCTGGCTTTCTGAAAACTTTCTCCAATTCTAATTGGTTAGCAGAACTAAATGTGCACCCTTCAATGCGTCGACCTTTAACCATTCAGAAAACTGACAGACGGACCATTCTATTATTATTGAAATCGTGCACAGAGAGATGGAGGGAAATGCTTGCAAACTATTGAAAGAAAATCCGCACAAAGATTTAAGTCACCAAAACAAATTCAGGCAAAAAATGTAAAAAAAAACCTCTCCCCCCTAACCCCACATCAAAAATTCAATGCTCCGTTCCCAAAACGAAAGACAGAGAGGAGTGAAAAAACTTGCCTTAAATGTATTAACTTCTTGCTTTGAATTAAACCTCAATATGCTCAGTTTATCAAGGTCAATATAGTTTTGCTGATAACACCCACTTGCAAATTAATATTAACAGAAGCATATAGTCATTGCTTCTGATTGACTGTCATTATTAATAATTACGAATATCTTACTGTACAAGCGGTAAATCGAGAATCGGTTTACAACAAGGGATGATGTAAACAAGGTTAATCTACATTTGACTGAGACAGTGACCATTTTCAGCTTTAGAAAACTTTGTTAAAACTTTCATTCCCAAGAAGTTCCTAATTCAAAACGGAGAAAAAATTCAGATATCATATGCAAAAAACTACCCTTTAGACGCTTTCAGTCCAACGGTCACACTTCACAGTTAACTTTTTTTTTTATCCGCGGACGCAAACTTAGAACTGCCTTGTGCAGCAAAACGAACCTTTCAAACAATTTTACTCTATTACTTCAAGATTAAATTACCTTGCATAGCGTAATAAACAGTTCCACAGGAAAGTATCGGGCTAAGACCTTTCATTGAAAGGTCTCGTCCACGGACTCAAAAATATGAACCACCTTATCCAGCATAATAAACAGCCGCACCACAGGAAAGTACTGCTCAAAAGGATTTACTTGAAAGGGGCACTTTGGATTTCTTCTGCCAACTCAAAAGTGATTAACTCTCGCACTGAAAAGTTTAACAATCGAACTAATGACTTATTTGACTAAGTGACCTATACACAATTCTAGAAAATTTCACGACGCAGTTAAGCAGTATGTCCTGAACTAAACAAATACGCTATTTAACAACTTAGCATAAATAAAGCTTCTAGACAAGACACTTGTATATACGCTGGAGGCCTAGGAAACTAACAAATCCAAACTTGAACTTACACCGACAGCCCTTTTGAAAACGAGGCCAAGTATATAGCCTTTAACATGAAAATGTACTTTCATTCACATGGAGTCATTGCGCTCCGGCGTTTTACAGGGTAGATTAATGGTGCCGATAGGTCATACACAAAGACCAACCTTGCAATTCTTATAAATTTCGCATTTCGACTCCGACGTAAGTCTCACATTCTACTCGAAAGAGCACTTCAAAATTAACAAGACGCAAATGTTAGCGATACGCCCATTTTGTTTTTAATTCCGGTAATCCCGCCGTGCCGCACTCTCGAATAATCCCGGGGTATAACACTCAAACTCAATGTCTTGATCCTTTTACAGTCGAATTCACTGCTGTATACAGCATCCGGAGTTTTCAAACATCCTTTGTCGGCCATGATTCGCCAGTCATGAATCACCGTTGAATCACAAAGCGATGAAGGAAATTTGCAGATCTTCCGTTTCTTTACAATTGTTTATATCTTATGCAGTCAGTATTTGCTCCGTACACTGAAACTCATTTCATGCGCAAATTTTCTTCGATGTTTTATGACCATGGGCGAACAATGACGGGCGATAGCTATGATTCGCCTGCCAGTATTCATCCATGGTCCCAAAATAATCGAAGAAATGTGTTCACAGAAGAGACACTAACTCTCCGAAATGTAAACACTTTTAAAGGAACAGACAATCTGCTAAATTCCTTCATCTCTTTGAATTATGGGCGAGTCATGGCGGGCGAATCACACCGGGAAAAAATTCAAATCCCACATCCGCACGCAACAGTGAAATCGGCTTTAAGGTTCTCATACCAATGGTCATATCCGAGTCGAACTGCAACATTTACGAAAAGCTGCGAGTTGGTCCATGGTGGTGTGAATTTCATATGTAAACTCAGCATAACCGGCCAAAAGAATTCAAAACAACAAACAAAAATCTTACAGAAATCAAACTATAACTGCATCCAAATAATATCTACCTTAAGGACTTTCTGCGTACAAATTTGCATCTTATATACTGCATCCCCCAGTACCCATAATAACACTGTAACGATTTGCTTACATAACTGGACTTCAACCCTTCAGCCCCGCAGTGATTAAAATCTAGTTTCTCCTCGAAATATCAATGCAAGGCCAAGCGCGCTGGTTATGAGAATACCAAAACTGACAACCAAGGGTTCGTCGACTTCCCACGGTAGCAAATTCTAGCAGCTGGACATATTGGAATTTTTGGGGACGAGTTAAGAGAATTCACAAGTCAACCGGCACTAATCAGGGCATAAAGGGTTTAAGTGGAAAAATAAAAGTTATAATAACGTATATGGGTTTTACTACAAAAACTAGTACAGTCTGCAAATTTGCGCTGTCAATTCCAAATAAAATTGTGAAGTTCATGATATATAATCTGCATTAATAATTTCATATTCCCCACGCCTGTTTAAGAGCCTTGACCGCACTCTGTATTTTCGTCATCGGCCCCAGTTTGTTCTCTGTCAGCGATTCCAACATTTCTTGCGTCAATAGAAGAAGAGCGCGACCGTCAATCTCCTGACAATAACAGAAGAAAAATTTACCTTAAACTCTTACATTCTACAAAGGGCCGTTAACACAGGCGATTTCTGACGATTTAAGCAGACTTCAGCAGCAGTCTGAAATGCACGCGTTTTCCGGGGCGCGCAAGTACCACAATCCCGGGTAATGTGTAGCCGCCATGTTGGATTGGAAAACTTACAGCCTAATGCCCACCCCTTGGTCGCACTTTCTACTCTCCCCAATCTTCCTCTTCTTTCAAAATCCAAGATGGCAGCAAGCGTTCCGCAAATATTAGGCGTTCGCTTACCAATTCGCAGCCTTTTTTGTGGATTTTAATTCGCCAACTGGGAATTGTTCGTTGTGATTTTACCACGATTCCAAGGTGATTCGTTGTGACGAAGGCAGAGCGTATGCGATGTGGGCATAACCACGTTAAATCTTCGCTAAGGGTGCCTCAAATAACCCTTTATGCTGACATCGCATTGGCTTTGCTCTCAAGGCGACAAAACAAGCCACAAAATCGCACTGAAATCGTAGCAAAAATCGCCGGTAGTTCGCACAGATACCCTGAATAAACAGCCCTTTATATCGGCAGTTTTGACACGATTTTAAAGGTGATTTCAGGATAAAAACTTCCTGGAGGGAAACGCCAAAGATACTTCAACGGGTTTACACTCACATCGCAGATTCTTCGCGTCCACTAATGCAAGACATTTTAAATAGGTAATAGGTAAATAGGTAATCATCAGCTGTGAAATCGAAGCAAATTTGCCGTAGCACTTACATCTACCACAAAAATCGTCTGGAAAATCGCCAAAAAAATCCCGGGTTTACCTCGTGTAGGAACTTCGCAAGATTTACTTGTTTTGTAAGCTAACGTTTTACCGTAAACTATTGTTTAAAACTTTTTGTTTCCTTTGTTTTTCGTGATCCGTGAGTTTCACAGGTTCTTACACCAAGGTAAAGCCAAAATCCTCGGTGCAAACCAGTCTTAAAATTCTCACTCACGGTTATTGAAAATCGAGCCGTCCCATTGGTTACCGCACACAGGTCATCCGGGGGGGGGGGACCGGTTTTTCACCAAATAACCCTACTTTTTTTCTTTTTTTCCACAATAGGGTCCCGTTTTTCCCAAAAAAAGGGAAAAAAAAACTTG
>Ga0126336_10001793_pt1 | contig 11684 bp, 7 predicted proteins | sample SidCmetagenome_FD_92530 | JGI IMG/M metagenome (GOLD analysis project Ga0126336, IMG submission 92530) | Coral microbial communities from El Islote,Puerto Morelos, Mexico - Siderastrea C C metagenome | ecosystem: Host-associated > Invertebrates > Cnidaria > Coral | place: El Islote,Puerto... | reverse complement strand
TTAAACTCCCGCTGCCACCATGTAATAACAGCACAAGATTCGTGGTAAACTCAAAAGAAGAACCTTTAATTCGTAGAGATCCTAACTGTGGTCGTACATCTTTTCAAGTGTCCTATAACACTTCAATTCGAATAACTTATTACCTCGAGCCTGAATAAATTACATCAAAGTATGCAGCGAAAGAATTTAACACATTATGACATGCTCCTTTTCATCAAGACCCAGTTCAGCCACATAATAACTGAAGCTGTCTTTGTGAATCCATGTTGACAGCAGTCACATTTTCTGAAACTTGAATGCTCTTAATGTGGCAATATATTTCGTCCAAAAACATTCTTGTATGCTTGTGTGTGGGTGGTTTTTTGTTTTGCTTTGTTTGTTTTTCCGTATGTAGAGCTGATTGCTGAAGTAAATTCAAAGGACCAATTTGGATGGTGTGGCTTTTGCTAATCTTTTGTACTGTGTGCTGTTTGTGTCATTGAAGAAATTGTAACACGTCATTTGTGTAGGCCATTTATCAGCGTGTTGCATACAACAAAGTTGTACCATCTAAAGTGACTCAAACATAGACATGGTTCAAGACCAGATTGAGGTTGATACTGGAACTGCATAAAACACACACCTAAGTGGTTACAATGATATTAACAGAACTTGTACAAACCAAAGCCATGTGTACAGTGTATTATGTTGTGGTTCAATTTTTATTTTCTTTTGTTTTTGTGTATGGTAGTGTATGATAGTGAGCTTAAAACAAAGCAAAATAAAAATTGAACCAAGGATAAAATTGAACCACAATATATACATGTATAGAGTCTAACAAATTGGCCTAATAGCCCTTTTCACAGTTACCTTTTCTCGTTTGCATTACAATGCATTTGAACATGAATGTGAGGCAATTTCGGGCAGAAACGGCAAAATTGCCCGAAATTGCCTCACATCCACGATCAAGTACATTGTAATGCAAATAAGAAAAGGTAACTGTGAAAGGGCTATTGCCATGACCCCGCTTGTAAAATTGGTTTAGACAAAGACACTTAGTACAGTACCTGTTGAAACTTTGTTCAAGCAATTGGGCCTCAGCGATTGTTTTCATTGTTAAACTGTATTTCTATGTTACTCTTATTCATCATTTTTTTATCAATGTAGGGTGACCCTCTCTTTCTCGCATTGCTTCAGAAGCGACTAAGTGGTTACAAAGACCAGTCTGTGAGACCAGGCTTTTCACCAAAACGTTACATTGCTACTCTTGGAAATTCACTGCAAGAAGACACATGGAATAAGCTTGCAGCAACAGGATCTATTAAGGACCCAGCCTTACTGACTTTTGACCCAAAACTAGCTCCAATGCATGGTGATGGTGCAATGAGCACTCTCTTTCCTGCTAAACCACAGCCATACAGTACAATGTCTCTTCCTCCACTCTCCCCATCAAGCTCGATGTTTGAAAGCTCATTTCATTTTTACAAGAATGGCATGTCCACTGGAGCTGCATCACTGATTTCTTTGAACAGTGAAACTGAGGAATATGCTCCATCTTCCAGAGCTCTGAGTCCAACAGAATCGTTGAGTAATAGACTCTCTGAAGTTGAGTTCCCACCACAAAGAAAAGATCCATATGCTCAGTTAAATGCTAAACAGAAAGAAGACTTGTTATCTCAACTTCTGCTTCAAAAAACTTTAGATTCCATGAATTCTGATCTGACAGACCTTCAGGGATGGGTAACTAATTACCCAGACCACAGGGGAGGGGAGGAGCATGAACCTGCTGCTACAGTGACTTTGCCAAAAAGTAAAGCCAAGCACAGAGCAAGTTTAAAATCAGGGTCTTTAACGTCAATACCGCGCTTACCCCCCATACAATCAGCGGGGGCAAGACCAACCACACCCATGGAAATAACACAAGATAGAACATTGCCGCAGATATCATCTGATATAACAGCTGATCAACAAAAACACAGTTCATCTGACAAAGAAGGAGAAACAGATGATATTCTAGACCCTGGCTCAATACATGTAGACTTAAGTTCACTGGATGAATGTTCTTTGTTAGCTGACCACAAAGAAGGTTAGTAACATAAGTAGTTAATATCCTGTAAGTATCTCAAGCCCCCAGGAGCTGTGTGTACATGAGGCCATGTTGGTGATGCAAACAGTGAAACCTATTGACACATGGGTCATAAAATGTGTGATGTGTGTTACTGGGTTGGTTGTGTAACAGGATTTCCAGATCCAAGAAAATTGGCTGCATTATAAGTGTCTGTTTTGACCCCCAAATATGACTTCAAGAATGAAGTGCAGGGACTATGAGACTGACATTTGAAGTTAATAGCATAGTGGCCACTGATATGTCAGATTTCACCAATCAAAATAAAGTTTCACTTCTGTCTCATCATTGTCATGAACAATTATACATGTAAATCAGAGTAAACCAGGTGCTCTTAAACTTGCTTATGCTGAAAAGTATTTCAAAGAAATGTTAAAGATACACTGTAAAAGGAAATGTTACCCTTTTGTTCCTTTGTCTTAGGATTTTTTTTTTTCAATCACTCCCACTAATTTTGAGCCATGGAAGTGGTCAGTATTTTCACAAGGAGTTAATACTGTATTTACTTGACTAAGCACCGCGGTGCTTCAGATGTGGGGCTTATTCGGGGGCAGTGTTTATTCAAGGGCAGCACCCTTTAACAAATCATAACATTTGTAAATGAGAACAAGCAAATGTGAACAACAAAATAATGAAATATAGACCCACTTTGAACTGAAAAACGTAATGCAGGAGAATAAACTTCTGAGGCTGGTTTAGATTGAGTTGTACTGTACTTGTTTTTTAGTTTGGCTCCTCCAGCAATTCAGTCTGATGTTGATTCGATTAAGCGCTGCATTGTTGTGAATGAATGCGGTGCTTACTTGAGGGCGGCACTCTTTAATATTTTGCTCTCATATGCAACGCTTAATCGGGGGAGGTGCTTAATCGAGTAAATATGGTATGTGTTAATGTACCCTCAATCCTCTTGACAACAGCAACCCTCTGATGTCAGTGGCCATTATGGGAAGGTTACAATAAGGGTATTTGAATGTGTGGGCATTCACTAATGAGGACAAGAAAAATAGCTGCTATAGAGAGGTGGTGGTTATGGAGAGGTAGCTGTTCTTGGAAGTTTGACAGTATGACCTTAATTTTATAAAAGAAATTTTATTTACTTGCTTCATGCTTAAGAAACTACCACGTGTGTTATCTAGATGTGTGGCCTACATGACACATAATAAACTATAGTACATTTAGTAAAGTTCCAACAACAGGGTACGGTGTTCCTGTCACTAAATTAACAACTAGTTTGTTATTAGACTATTGGAAGGATTGATTATTTTTAATCAGTCCCCATCAATCAAGCCTCCTGAGCTATTTCATGGCAATCTTATGTTAAAGGTGGTGAAGATTTTGTTAGTGCTGAAGAAACTGACAACAATTTGAAGGAAGATGACAATAGTAAACAAGACGATTCAGCTGACAAGATCCATCAGTCACCTATCACAGGCACAAGTGAAGAAGGTAATTATAAAGGCACTGCAACTCCTCATTAGGAATCTTAGTTATTTGAGATCCAAGGTTAAGATTTTAATAATTCTCCTTATGTTTTGTTTTGTGTGTTTTGTGTGTTTGGGCTTAAGGCTTGGCACTGGTGATACAAGGTACCCTCTTGCAGACAGGAAGGGAATATACATGTATATCCTATTTAAAAGCAAATGATCAAAATCTGTATTTGAATTAAGCCAGCTCTACAACCATAACCTCTTAGGTTTCTTCCCATTTCTAAGGATATTATTAGGGTAAAGTCTTCATTGAATGACCTGTTTAAACCTTCAGGTCTACCCATTTGGTTCTTGACTTCTATTGAGTGCATCCTACATTGGTATACCCCTAGGTACTGTTAAAGTGGCCATTCAACTTACATGTAATAATAATAATATTAATAATTTCTATTGCAGATTTAAAAAACTACACAGTTGAAGTGAGCCTGTATCTAAGTATCAACCAATGTAGTGTTAAAAGTGTGTCTGATATTTCTCTGGAATGGATCTGAGCCATCTTAGTCATTCAATCTGCCCATAAGGCATATATATATATGTTTAATTTCAGCAATGGAACCCTTGGATGTTGTCCACAATGAAGAGCCAGTGCCTGAAGAGCATTCCACTGGTGAAGAGTCAATAGTTGATCAAGGGATCACACAGAATGATGGCGTCATAGCCCTTGATGACATTGTTCTTAGCAGTGATGATACTATGCAGGATCAACATGCAAGTCAAGATGAGAAGATGGAAAGTAATGATGATGCAGAGCAACTTATAACAGAAAGAGAAGAAACTTCTTTAAGAGTAGATAAGGAAACAGCAGAAGGGGTTGAAAGAGATGATGAAATGGTGGACAACACAGAAGATGTAACACAAGCTGATGGTGAGCCAGTGATGACAGAACAAGCTGATGTGGAGCCAAGAGAGATGAGATCTGAAAATGGAGATGAAGGTATTGGCCTTGATGGAGAAGAACTTGATGATAGCACAAAGCAGGACACAGGAGAAGAATTGAATCAAGCTGAGGGGGCAGCAGCCATGGAGGAAGGTAGCTACATTCCTACACAGTGTCAAAATGCATTTCTTTGCATTTTTCAAATGTGTTTTGTAGTTACTGTTGTTTTCCTGTTGTTTTTTCTTTATAAATTTGTCTCATTCAAGGGACATAAGGGAACCTTGCAGTAAAAAAACCATAAGAAAAAAGTAAAACCTTGTTCCAAACCCTTTTTTTCAATTTTGTGGCTTTTTGGAGCAGTAACACTTGATCAGTGCACAGCAAGAAACTGTAGGACTATGAGAAGTGAAGTGTCCATTTTGTTTACTTCAGGTATGCAGTCTCCTGAGCCAGTTGAGCTGTCTCCACCAATCAGCTTAGAAGAGCTACAGGGTGAGGCCCGTACTGTTGCCAACAGAGTCCTCAGCCGTCCTCAGTCAGGAATGGTGTTCATGGAAGATGTAAAGACTGCAATTGCAATGTGGGCTGATCGCTTAACAAACCTCCTAGGACCTCCCAAACCAGGTATGCTGTTTTTCATGAGGAGATTGACTTTTATTGCAGGGGTATGAAAAGTCTAAACGTGATTGATTTGTCACAAATAGTTGTTTACTTGCAAACTTGTGTTAAATTGTATTTTGTTTGTGAGCCTCAGTTTGAACCCTTTTACCACTGATCCTAGATGGGAATTGGCTTAAAATTCTCAAAGCTCCATGCACCATTGATTCGAGTAATATGTATTTTTTTAAACAAAATTAATTGTGTGATGACATCTTTTGTTCACTGCAGGATCAGGTCATCAGGTTCTTAAGATATGTAAATTAGAGATAAGCTAACACTATTACTGAATAAAACCTTATTAGACAAGAACAAGAATATTGCATATCGCAATTTTCTGTAACTTATTTGTAATTGTTTTTTAAGTTAATTACATCTCACTTTTAACCTGTCAAAGCACCCTTTGCAAACAATGTCATCTATGGACATCTGTGGCTTCTCTTCATTGAAAGAGGAATATTGTTTTGCATGTCGTTTTGTGTTTTTCTTTATGCAGATGCACGTGTCAGTTCAGCCAGTCAACAGAGACCAGGCCTGGCACCTCAGGGAGTAACAAGCCGTCCCACAAGGTACAGGAAGGTGAGCCGATCAGCGGGTCCATCGATAGCGGCGTTGAGGAAAGCTCTAAAGATTTCTGGGGGTAAGTATCTTTACACTTTGCTGTTATTAATTTGAAGCACCCTGTACTGTCATTTGAGGAGTTTTATCAGCTTTAAAAAACAGTTGGGTTTGCCAAAACATGAAGCACATGTATAGCTAGGAGTATGGATGGGTGCCACGTTTTGGCAAAATCGCAACCCGAAACACACAAGAGCGTGGAGCCCTAAGTAACTGACCTAGGGAAACTAAAAACGCGGCAACCACAGGATATTCTACTGTTTTGGCTCATCCTATTAAAAGGGGTGCAATTTTTGCTCGAAGTCTTTGAAAGGGGGGCCATTTTGGTAAAAATTAGCATATTAAAGGGTAAGGTTTTGAGCCTCGGGGCGGAGCCTCCCCGTATAAAAGTTTACTGAGTAGCTCCCCTGATCTCAAGTGTTGATATTTGATCAGTGAATTGGTTTACTTAAATCATACCTTTGCTTAAGCATATTTGACTGTGATTTTAGGTAAGCAACACGATTTCAACGTTAAATGAACAATTTAACGTTAAGGTGGGGTTCCCCTAATTAACGAAAAAATTCCAAGATCAGTCGAAATGTCATGACATAAACCATCCAAAAAGCAAATTTGTTATTTTATTTCATTTTATTGAACGCTGAACCATACTTCGGAACGTTTTTTGGATTTAACGACAGCGTAAACAGCCTTGAATCATGTCTGGAAAACATTTTTCTAACCCATTGTTGTCTTGAAATGTTTCTAGGGGAAATACCAGAAATTGAATCCTTGAGAAACTTGCCACCACTTCCGGATAGATTCCACAAGCATGCACGACCACACCCACCAAGTGGAGTGACCAGTGGACAAGCGCACTACGAACCACGTGAGTAAATTGACTTTGGTCTGAGATGGTCTGAGATGTGGGTTTGTTCACCTGCGATCAGGGTCGTTTGGCTTGGTACATGTAAACCTATCCCGCTGGAAAAGCGAAACGCGAGTTTTAGGGAGCAACCCACGTAAGAGCATATGGGACAGCTGCTAAAATTCGGCCTGAATGCAGGTTATCCGTACCAGTAAAATAGAAATAGAATACATGTATCAACAAGATTGTAAAATAGAGAATAAATGTCTGTTAAGCTGACTGACTGACTGACTGACTGTGTTGTGTAATGTATCTTTTCTTTTTAGTGAAAGATGGATCAGTGTCAACCAAAGGATCTGCTTCTTCCGGCGCTGCTCGGTCCATTCCCTGGGAGAGAGTTTCTAACGCTGACATGCAAGTTGATATTTTCAGTTACGCGACAACGGAGCCGAGTTTTCAACGAGTGCAGGCCGATGAAATCGCTGACGAAGAATCAGACGAAGATGACGAAAAATTTAAAACAGCTTTGAATGCTATCGTCACCGAAGTCAAACCGGACTATACGCTGATAGAAGCAAAGTCAAGAATGGCGGTCTCGTCTCCAAAGAAGGATCAACAACCATTTAAGTTTCCACGCCCAATAGCCTCCAAACCCCCACCTGGGCTTCAAAACAAACAGGCGGCGGGACAAACCAAGGGGAAAGCTAAACCAGCACCGGCAAAGAAAGCAGCGCAGGCGAAAAAGAAGGCCGGAAAGAAACCATCCAAACAACAGACTAAACCAGGCAAAGCTGTCAAAGGTGCTAAGGGAAAAACAGAGGCACCGAAGAAGGAAGAACAACAGAAGAAAACAGAGGATGTTAGTGAGAAGATTGTTGAGGAGGTGGCAGAAGAAAAACCTGAACCTGTGAGAGTTGACTCAGAAACAGGCGAACATGAACCTGAATCGTCTGACAGAACTGCTGCGTCCTCTGTCCTGTCAAGAAATACGTCAGCTAGGATTTCCTCCAAAGCTTCGGATGAGTTAAATGAGAGCAAGACGGAACTACCATCTGACAGCGTGGCGTCAGTTCCCGAGATCCCGCGAATTGTCCCGAAACCACCCGAATCACTTGTTACCCTACAGGCTGCCCCACAGGCAGCCCCACTGGCTGCCCCTCAAGCCGTGCCACAGGCTGCCCTACAAGCCGTGCCACAGGAACCTGAAGAAAAGCAACCTTCCCCAGCAGAAGAGCAGAAACAAGCTCAGGAGTCAAGAGCCGCTAGGAGGGCGGCCGAGCGAGCGGCTGCTGCTGAGCGAAGACGCCAAGAGGTGGAACGAAAGAGGAAGGAAAGAGAAGAAGCGAAGAAGAGAGCCATTGAAGAGGAAGCCAGATTAGAGCAACTGAGACTCGAGGCAGAGGAAGAAATGAAGAAGAGAGAAGAGGAACGGCGGTAAGATAACAGATAAATAAAAACAGTGCACTTTAGTACCTCAACTGATTTCCTTTCGGCTGATGGGGGTCAATCCTTCTTTTTCTAGTTTTGTCCTTACGGGTTAGGTCTGAAGGATTTTCTAATAAGTTCTCGTTATTTTTGTTTTTTTGTTTTTTTCAAATCATCATTTTATTGGTTTACTTCTTTTTTGTTGTCTCTTTTGCAACAAAAGGGTATAGTTCTCATATTAAACCTACAACAAAATGTTCGATAGTATTATCTGCGCCATTCGTTAGATTCTTATACAAAGTTGAGTTTATAAAAGTGAGTTCCAGTAATAGTGCATTACAATAATAACTTACAATAATAACTACCTTTACATATTCAAGTTCGTCCTTTTTAACCTGTGCGACTGCATGATGAAGATAGATGAGACTGTCGAAACTTGTTTCTTTCTTACCATAGAAGAGTGAGAAGTAGACGCTTTTTTCCTCCTGTGACGACGCTTCGGGGTGGATTATCCACTGTTGAAAAAATAAGATTATTATGGCTTATATTCTTAATCACGGACTCTCGTATCTAGGGCGGAGTAGCTTTAGTTGCGTGACCTTCTGAATATCACCCACCTTTGCGTGACCCTCTCAGGGTGACCCATTTATACAAAATTATATGGTTTCTTTTTTGGTTTCTTTTTTTCCCATCTTCCTCTTCTTTTGCTTTGTTGTTGTCGTTTTGCATTTTTCGGCTAAAAAGAATGTTGACAACGTCTAGCAGAGTTATCACCTTCATGTGCTGACCATTTAAGTTTCATTTTTTACATGTAGCTACTAAAGGCAAACTGTTATAAATCGTGGAAATAAATGCTTGGATCAATTTTGAAAAAAATATTGACTTGAATATTCAGCTAACGTAGAATCCTAACTGGAGTGAGCAACGTCCCCTTAAGCGATGTTTTTGTTTCTTCGTTTGCTTTGAGTTTTCACGCACTCTCTAACGTGTCTTGTCCAAATTAAATCGATGATTTGTGTTTCCTTCCTCAGGCAAAGACGGCAAGAAAAAGAGGACGCAAAGCAGCGGGAACGTGATGAAGAACTTGAGCGTGAGCGGCAAGTCAAACTGAAAGCTGAAAAGGAACACCGTGCGCGCGAGGAATGGAGGAAACGACAACAGCAAGTTCTAGCGCAGAGGAAACTTGAGGAGGAGATGAGAAGAGAACGGGAGAAAATCGAGGCTGAACTGGAAGCTGCTCGGCTCAGGGAGGAGGAGGAAAGAATCAAAGCCATGGAGGAATCTGAGAGAATCGCATTCCTGGAGAAAATGCGTCAAGAAGAGGAAGAGTTGAGGCGAAGATTGGAGGAACAGAAAAGAAAGGAAGAAGAAGAGAGACGGCTTAGAGAGGACGAGAGAAGGCAAAGAGAGGAGGCGCTAGCATTACTGCGGCAAAAACAGCTACAGAGACATTTGTTTATCGCAGGAATCTTAAAAGAAAGTCACTACCTTTCATTATGTCAGAGACTAACTAGAGCATTCACGTTTTCATACTTTGATCTTCTTCCATGGAATCACTTACAGCATTTGGTGCCGGCACCCTCTCCTGTTCGTGACCTCCTTAGTTCTGTGAAAGAAAATATCCCTCCTACCATTATGGAGGAGGACGAGAGTGTTGAAGATTAATTGAAAGAATATGATGGAAGATGAAAAAAACCTAGATAGATATTTATTTTACAATTTCGTATTTGAAAGATTTTTTCAGACAATAAAGAATTAATTTGCACATTTAAAGATCCTTCAGTGGGCGTAACTTTGATTCTGAGAAACACTGTGCACTACAGCGTTTTTCACTCGTGTGCTTTCAGTTTCCAATGAATGCGTGGTTACGGAATCTTTTGAAGGAGATACGATTTGATTTAGGGGTGTAACTTTCCTCCCTAGTGTAGACGCTCCCCTCTCCGGTCAGTGAACACAGTCTGCTTAATAACAGTCTGCTATTTACACCAGTAATCATAACGGTTTTCAATGCAATTTGGGTTACATCAGCATGAACATTCATTTAAAACTGCCACCGCCTCATATTCGATTCGACTGGATAGGACTCGATTGCATCTGATTGTACTAGATCAAAGTTTGAGACCTTCCATCTCAAACTCGCTATTTCATTAAGTGATTAGCCAAGAAATGACATCCATTTGGGTCAGCTGGATAAATGAAACACCAGATCAATATCTTACTGGTTGTGATCTAAGGTCAAACACCTGCATATTTAAAGAGCAACTTGCGCAAATTACGTGGACATAACATGGCAATTACAATTCTGACAAACGTTACTCGATGCCTTCATCAGCTTTCATCTAACGTATATTAAATCTAAATACTTCCTTAACAAAATTTATGAGCAACGGTTCGGGAAAACTGTCCAGGTTCTTCAGCTGTTCTTCGTGGTAATCTATCATGTCAAATCCAAGAGCGCCCATTCCCCCCTCCCCGGGCAAACCCCGGGTATTTGGTGTAAGGTTAGAAATATGACGCGAAACGCGGCCAGCTCGGTCGGGCATTTTACTATCGATGGAATGTTCGTCAGCGGACGCAACCTAAAAGACTTCAAGCTCCATAATCGCTTCATAAACGATTTCATAAACAGAAACTAGTGAGGGTAGTCTTCGTTTTGTTGTTGTTTCAAACAGTGTTGATGTTTTCGGTTGAATTTGATACAATTGATTAGTTGTTGTAAATATTGCGTTATTCTCTGTTTTGTTGGTGTATCCGTTTGCATCCATGTTCACAGGCTTGCTGAAATAGTGGGCTGTCCAAAAACCATAAAAACCTTGGTCAGAAAGTCCAGGTTATCCAATAAATAAAAAAGAGTAAGAAAGCTATGAGCTACATCAATGACAAAGTTACTACCTAAAGACGTGGCATATTTCTGTTTTATTGGATATTTTATTTTGACATTTAGCTTCCTTTATGTTTTCATTTCTACTCGTTTTTTAATTGTATTTATTGTACACATACCCCAATTTGGGCTGCCTGTGCATAGCCAGTGTAAATGTACAACTAAAAGCCGAACGGCCAATCGCGCGAAACAGCGATCACGTGACTGAAATAAAATGGCGCGAAAACCTTGTGGGGAAAAAGTCTTCAATTATTGGCTGTAAAATGGGGTACGTGTCTGATGTTTTATGAAAAGTTTTTTTCTTTTTATGTCTTTTATTTATTAGAATTCTAATATATAGATTTAGCCAAGCCTAAAAGCGGAGCCGCCAAGGAATAAACTGGTGTTCGTTTCTCAAAAATAGTCCTGAAACTTTTCGGTCTGAAATATATTTCGGGGCTTTTTTGGCTCGTTCCCCTTCGAACAGTGTTTCTCAAAAAGCCCGAAAGTGTTCCGAATTGTCCTTCAATATTTTAGGGAACTGTTCTGTAAAACCAAGCTCGAAAGGTCATTCTAGAAGCTGAGCACAGCTCAATATTTTTGGGGGGGGACATCAAAATGAACACATTTTACTCACGAGCCGTCTTGCTTGGTGTTTGCAATGTTTCCATATCCTATCATTAACCGTCAAGGCTTGTCAAATCTCCTTGGATTATTGGCTGTTCGCTTGAATGAACTTGAAACGGCGCTCATTTACAAAAACAAAATAAAAATTATTCGACTTTTTAAATGGGTTATCTTCATCGCGT
>Ga0126336_10001792_pt1 | contig 11686 bp, 10 predicted proteins | sample SidCmetagenome_FD_92530 | JGI IMG/M metagenome (GOLD analysis project Ga0126336, IMG submission 92530) | Coral microbial communities from El Islote,Puerto Morelos, Mexico - Siderastrea C C metagenome | ecosystem: Host-associated > Invertebrates > Cnidaria > Coral | place: El Islote,Puerto... | reverse complement strand
TTCAAGTTTACTACCAGCATGACTTTGCTATCACGGCAAAGATATAGTAGGGGTAGCAATCCTCCTGCCTTATTACTGTCAGCCTTCTGTGCATGCCTGCCATTGTCAACTGCCTTGATCTTGCCTACTGGGTGGTGTGGCAGTCTGTTACACTCAAGGAGCTTAGTTTTATTGCGCTCCCATTCCAGACGATGTGTGGGAAACACATACAGACCTTGCTCATCCATCCTAACAAGAAGTTCTAGGCCATGGGACATACGGAAATTGTGCCACTGGAACTGCTGTAGCCAACGGATTTGCCGTGCTGTTGTACTGTTAGTTCTCAGTGACATCAACACATCTCTCAGCTGTTGTTCAGATTCATTCTGCCGCAAAATCCGAGTAAGCTCCACAGCACTATCCAAACTTGTCCATACCAAGCGACCATGGTTAGACGGTGCACTGCGACAATCTGGAATGTACACAGGAGTGTCACACACAGGAAGTAGCTGCACATCATCTCCCATAAACACTACTACAGGAATCCCTCCCCACAACTCCTCTGCATTGCCTCCTCTGTTGATTGCATAACGTGCATGCTGTTCCATCCAGCCCATTGTGGTGCGTCCAAACATTGATCGCTCATCACCGACCAGAACTTTCAGATTTTCGCACCTTTTCTGAATTTTCTCTAATACAGGGCCTGAAGGCACAGTCAACTCATTGCAAGACCTTCGACCGGTTGGTATTCCTAAAAAACTGTGAGCCGTCCTGCCTTGAACAAGGTAGGTAGAATTCCCCGTCGGGGTTATCACCTGTATTGCATCGTTGGCTACAAACACTTGCCGCACTAACCTCTGAAGGCAACTTGATAACGTACGACTTTCCAGTTCCAGCAGTTCCAGAGACAACAAGTTGCAGAGGATGGTAATCTTGTGGGATTTCAACAAAGTTGTAGAGGGTGTCCAACACCAGACTCACTATGGTTCTCTGGTTCTCATTTAGAGACAACAGAGACACCTGTGGTAATTCAAGCTCCACAGTTTCCTATTCCTGTTCGTCATCTTCTTTGATGCTTTCTTGAAGTCAGTTCTTGCGGTCTTTGCCATCAGGAAGAGTAATGCAGGTACTGCTCCAGTCATAGTCATCTCCACCATCATCAAAATCAAAGTCCTTCTCTACACCCTCATGTCTTTGGTTCTGCCCTGCATAGACGTCCACCCAGTCTAGTTGTTCTTCTGCTTCTACAGCATCATCATCCTCATTCTCTTCAAATACCCGTTCTTGTGGATGCTCTGCATAACGCTGTGCCTTAGAAACTTGGGCTTTCACAAATGTTGGGCATTCACTAGAAGCAACAAAGTCCTTAAACTGATCAATCCAAGTTTCAGCATCTCCCTTTACTTCTTGGATGTGAAACCAGTTTGGCCAGTGCAACAGAAGCACTGTTCTACAGTAGTCCTCATTCAATGGCCATGTCGCATGCATAGCACTACCACTTACCACAGGAACCTTACCATTCGTGAATGCAAAATGGTACCAAGAACAATGCTCATCTCGTGGTCATGCAAGGTACTTATCCAGTGGGGTGCTGCGAGTTGCAGTGTCGCCATCCCGTTCAAGTCGCCTTGACCCTGACATTGACAAGTATGTAAATGGACGGCTACATCTCCAAAGTGCTAGTCCACTCAGCTCAAATGATGCCTCGGGTCCACTGATATCTCCTCTTCTCACAGTCTTCACCAGCATTTTAGCACACATTGACTTGCCAGTCACTTGGTCTGCATCAGCTGCATCTACGGCATTGACCATGTCTTTCAAGAGATCAGCCGTTGCACCAGTGGGTTCGCTATCCTTGCAAGCATAGCCACACACATAGTCAATTATGGCTATGACATCATCCATGCTAGGATTGTCCGGAGGAGAATTAGAAAGAATCAAGCTCACATCCCCATTTACTCTTCAAGATTGTATTTGATAATGAGAATGCTGAACCACACACGGATAGTCACAAGGCATCTCAAGGTGGGGAGCTCCATTATGATCTTCCACAATTTCTGGGCGCCATTGCGCAGTTTCTTACCTGGGTGAAACTCGCTTCCAAACTCCATCTGACAAACACGTTCTCTTCGCTGCAACCCTGGCTGAGGATGACGAGGAGTCCTCAAGCAGTAATCTGAACAACTATGCAACCCAACTCGGTTCACTAAAAGCAAATAATCTTCTAGTATTGCATCTTGTGTTGCAGCTATTTGCATACGCATCTTCACCAGGGGATCCCTATCATCTGATATCGGGTCAGCTGAACCCTCGGGTGGTGGCCAGAGGTCTTCTCTTGGCTGTCCTTCTTCATCGCTGCCAGCTGGGTGCAATGCTGTCACGGCAAAGTTTTCATCAGCCCACTGGGTAAGTCTAGCTGCATACTCATCATCGCCACAGCCATCTTCGCGAGCTTCATGCAACAGCTGGTGTGGCTACCTGTCATCTCTCCAGCTGAGTTGGTGCCAATGAATTTGACTCCGGGACTTTGCAAACTCATAACGATACCAATAATCAGAAACACCAAACACTGGCTTCAGTACATTTTCATGGTATGACTGGGTACGTAGGTCAAAGTAGCTCCCTACTACATGAGTATTCTCTTGAACAGCCTTGAAGGAGGCATTGCTATCTTCAGCAAGGTTGACTTCTACCCCCGTGGTCTGCAAGATGTACTGTTCCAACAGTCTCCTTAGTGGGGGAAAGTAAAACGCTGTGCAACTTCCAGTCATGAAAAATGAAGGCAATCCGCGCTTCTCATTAACCATCAACTCGACCAAGGCACGAAGCTCTCTCCATCTCTGATGCCAGTACTGGGCCGTACCACGCAGATTTGCACCAAAATACAACAGCTTGTTGGTTAATGAAGTATCACCCCTTGCTAAGTGCTCTTGCAGGTCTGCAACAGTTATTTGTGGGACACCTAGTTGCTGATCAACAAAGAACCTGCTCTGCTCCAGGGCACGCTTCCTCATGATCATGTTGTCAACAAAAAACTTCCATACTCTATGCCGAGCAAACCTCCCGTCTTGATACCACAGCAAGTGCTCTGCCCAGTCGTGGAGTGCAGGACATGTCATTGGACGGTTTATGTGGAAATTGCCCTTTCGATAAGTAAACAAACAAGGAAATGCCATCGTGAAAAAATAAGGAGTAGTAAACTCAGATGCTGGCGTAGCGTTCGTGGTCGGCCATGGGATCAATGGTCGTTCCACGCCTCGTCGTGCACCTTCTGTTTCAACTTCCGTAGGTTCAAACACAACTTCATTTATGGCTGCTTCAACATGTACTTGCACATTCACTCCTGGCTCAGGAAGAATAATTCCTGAGACTGTTGAGTCATCGTTACTGTCTGTTTCGCCAGCATCCAACTGCTGCAGAGCAGGGCCTTGGTCATCCACATGTTCTGTTTCAAAAAACTCAGCTGTTCTCAAATTGGGCAACTCACCATCTTCTGGTAAATTCTGTATGCAGGCATTTTCAATAACAATGTCAGTATAGGCAGGATCATTCTCGTTCAGCCAATGGAGAGCTCCTTCGACATGGTGCCTTCCAACCTTGAAGTCCTTATGGGTATCATCTTTTCCTTGTCTTCTCACACGTATGATATCCACCTCTGCTGGTAGGCATGGGAGAATAGTTGCCGGTTTTTGCACAGCCTGAGGGAATGCAATGCAATGTCCCTTTGAGGCGATACCTCCATGTTTCACCATGTGTACATGCACAGTGGGTGCTAGCCTTGCTATCAGCATCTGCTCGGCATCTGACATTCCAGACAGGTCTTCAGGAACACACAACGGGTCCATGTTGTTTTCACCAGACCAAACTTTTGGTACCTTCTTATCTCTCTTGCAGCGACTGCACATGTTTCTTGTGCTTTTGCATTCCAAGCGCCTTTCCTTGCAGACCTCACAGTGACTGAATGCCTATGTCATCTGCTCCACCTCAAATGCATGAATAGCACAGTATGCGTTATCCTCCGGCTCACTTGATCCCGCCAACGGAGGTAGTGGTGGATCTCCAACAACTTCATGCAACCTCTTCTCCTCATCTGTTATTTTCCTTTGGTTTCGTCGCTGTCTTTTTCTCTTGTCATCCTCAGTTTCCACCATACCATGCTGTGCAAACTCATATTGCACACCGACTGCCTTTGCTCTTGCAATTAGATGAAGATGTTCAAACTGGTTCCCATCGTTTACTTCCAGAACAGGATGGTGTGTTTCTGGCAGGCGATTTTCCAATACAGGATTCTCATTTTCACACTCTTGTCCTATTAAAATTAATATTAATTATATACCATAAAAGCTCTATTAAGTGCCCCATCTCTATTAAGCCTCCCTCTCTAATAAGCCCCCCTCTCTTGGAAAGTAAAATGAAATAAGCCCCCCCCCCCAGGGGGCTTTATAGAGCTGTTACGGTATTTGTTTTAACAAATTTTAACATTACCACAATAGAATGTCCATACTGGAAGTAACGGAAACAGTCTTCATATGGTATTTTCACCACTAAACAAAATCACACTGTGGTACATGTGTACCTTACAGGGGTTTCCCAAAATTTCCATCCATCACCCCAACTACACGAAAGTTTTCAGGATCACCAAAAAGAAGGCAGTGGCACTTAATTCACAAGAGGAGGCTCAAGATTGGTAAGTGCTGCACAAATTAACACTATATTGGTAGCATTATGCCACTCAGTGGCAGGGATGATACCTTTCAATATTCTAAAGTTTTTTTATTTGTTCCATTTTTCGTTCGACATGCATTCGTACTGCAGCGATTCGTCTTGTTTCCTCAACTTCCTGTCTTGAAAGCTGTGTTTGAGTCTCGCTTTGGGGGCATGTTTAAGGAAACATCCAAAGGATCAATTAGGTCCTGAATTAAAAACCCCTTCTCTGCCATCACACTGTCACCTGGTTCAAGTAGATTCAGTAAACCACTCTCTTTAACAATTTGCTTGTCAGATTTCCTCCCCATAATTTAGACACGAATGTGACTACTCCAGTGGGGCTGATGCCTACCAAAAGCTTGAATGTGTTATGTGACTTATAACTTGAGTAAGTTATTGACTGATGAACTAAAGAGGAAGGCATGTCGACAAAAAAATTCAGTACAGTCTATTATTACTCGGGTATTAGGGAATTTTTGCCTCTCAGGCAATTCAGGCCAATATGCCTCTCAGGCATATTGGCTTGAATTACATCTCTAGTTGGCCACACAATTAAATTCTTAAGATGGGTGGGAAGCACATTGTACCATGTAATAAGAACCTGACAAACTGTGCTCACCGAAACACAGAATCTTTGTGCTGTCCTGTTCCAGCAGTCCAAGCCTGAGCCTCATGAAGACCATTAAATATTCATCCACAAGTCGCATCTTTCATTTAGGGCCTGGGTTCTTCTTAACTTCATTTTCCAAATAAGGTTTTTCCTTTAGTGAATCCTTTCTATTCCAGTAATTTAGCCTTCCAGCTAATGTTAAAATGCTGTTAAAAATCACCATAAATGTACCAAAATTTAAGAATCCGGTGTAAAACCTTGTTTTTCTGATCATCTCCTTGAAGATCTTCAGCAGTTGGCAACGGAGGGTTCACCTGTACACCGACTTCTTTCATTTCAACTTTAGTTTGAACTTCGCTGTCAACAGAACTGGAACAAACCTGAGCACCTGTATCCCTTGATCCATCCCTAAACAAATCTTCAGAGGCAACTTTACAAGGCTCGGTAAGAATATAGTCATGGAAACAGTGAGGGAAGTTGTTTGCTTTACTTCTTCCAGTGAATCTTCCAAATTTATCTCTGAATTGATAGCTCTACTTACTGTTGAATGCAACGCTGCTTCTCCTCGCGTTCTGTCGGGTAAAGGACGTTTTTGAACAGGAGATTCCAGCTTTGGCTTTGAAGGGAATAACGTTGGAAACTGACACCACGACTTCGGCCCATTTCTACCTTCGAAGTGTAAGCTGGAGACCCGCGTTCCAGGCTTAGGAGAAATTTTTTTCGAACATTTCGCAGTTTTGCTATCCAAAGCCTTTTTGCTTTCGTGTCTTTTGGAAGTCTGTGAAGTTGCACCTTCTTCCCATCAACGATTTTCCCTTTATAACTGTGGCAAAGGGGTACATGGCAATAGAGAACTCCTCTGGGAACTGTTTTTTTCGGATTTTCTACCCGCCATGTTGAAATTGTACTTACCATAACCTCACTTCCGTGCAAAGCTTTCCCAGTCTTCTTTGCGTTGCAATTATCTTGGGAAAGGACTATTAATCCGGATACCAAAGTTCTGACCTTTGGAGTACCACAACTCTTGCAGAAACTGTCATCATTCGGTATAGTATTGTAAGACAAAGAAATATCACCTGTGCGTGTTACCTCGACACAGGCCTCAATTATAACGAACACATCACTAAGACAGAACTAGCGATCCTTTGGATAGAAAAATGCTTGTGATACTAATGAATACCTTTGTTTTAAATTACTGTACTGCTCAATTACTGTTTGAAGCAAAACCAGTAACAGCAATGTCAAAAAGTCCAAAACTTTGTTGGCCAAATTACTCTGGGCCTTAGAAAGTATGACCATATTTCTGAAGGGCTGAGATAATTGAACTGGCTTCCTATTAAAGAGAGGCTCATATTCAATGATGAAACTATGATGCACGTTATTATTAGTGCATCAACAATTTTGTTCCAGACTATCTAAGTTAGAAATAAGTTCAAACTAGGTTCCCATGTTCACGACAGACAAACTCGATCGTTTGATAACATGGAGATACCCTACTGCCACCTATCAACTGATCAGCATTCCTTTGCCTACAGAGGAGCAAAATTCTGGAACTCCTTAAGCAGCAATCTTATGTCACCAAAATGCCCTTTTAGGTTAATTTTTTAAACATTGCAACCCCACCTTTAGATATTCTTAATTAGTTTTTCACGTAAATATAACAATGCATTCATATTATTAATTAAATTATATTTGTATTGATGCTGAACAACCCACTTAGGGAGCTTCAATAAAGTATAATGTATGTTTGTTTAATCTCCATTTTCTGACAAGCATCCCTGCCCTTTCACATGAGAGTCCCCCACCCCCCACCTCCCCTTCCCCAGGCAGCAATGTATCATCCAGAAGCCTAAGAAAACAGCCGACATTTCACAAGGTTGCCACTTGAGCCCTTGCAAAATAACGTAAAAAATTCCAACCAATCAGAAGCACTACCAAGATCTGGGTAGAGATGCGTCATCAGTACGGAATTTGTGCGCTCGTTACTCAGATGTTGTTTTGCGAGGGCTCAAGTGGCAACCTCGTGAAATCTCGGCTGTTTTCTCAGGCTAAAAAGATACACATTAAACATCAATTTCTTTTGTATTTTGTAATGAATCATTAGTTCGCATTCACCCCTGAACCGCCCGTGTGTAACCATGTCCCTTGTACCACTTGTCACGTCACCAGTTTTAATGGTTGTAGCTCTTTGACAGCTGACTTGTGCAGGGAGATACGATCTTTCAAACCACACCCAAATGAGGGAGATTCAGTCGATCATGCCAGAGAAAAATGCAGAAAACCATGAAACTTTGACAGAAAATTACAATGGAAATCTTGTCCCACTACACACTCATACTTCCTTCAAAAAAATGTTACATTACGGAATCGTGCCTATTGAAACACGTCGATCACTAATGCAAATGAGCTCTATTTTTTCTGTCAATCATGGAACTTCTTTGTGTTTGGGTATTGTTTTGGTGAAAATTAGTGGAACGTATCAATGAACGAGGAACAATACAAGAACAATAAAGAACAAGAGAATTGATGGTGAAGCTAATTGCGCGAGTCGCCTACTTTAAAATATAGACTGTAATGCGTGGTAAAATAAAACTTTTTTTTTGACCAACATTGCTGAAATAAAGCTTTTCTTGAACATATTCGACGATAAAATGTAAGCTCTTTATTAGAACGAACATTGTCGCAGAAGTTTCACGAGGAAATTGCACTAAAATGCGGGAAACGAATTCCCGCGACTTGAATATAATTTGCATCTACGCGATGTAAACAAACTTCAACGAACGCAACTTTTGATGCAAAAAGCGCTTTCTCAGTCGCATTTCTTCTTATTGGAAGCGAGAGTTTTCAAATAGATAATCAATTACATGAATTGAATTCGAAATCAATTGAGTTAAATCGCTAAAGCGGCTATTTTTTGTTAACATACCTACTGAATTTTCATAGTCGCCCAAAATAACTTGCAATGTTATCGATAAGTTATAAATGCTGAGGTCGCAGCTCAACTTGGCAGCATACAAAAACTGAAAAATTTGACCTAGAAATTTCGCAAGAAATTCTCTGTTTCCATGAGCTTTTGCTGAAGTCTAATGCTAGAGTTCTTGCGAGTTAAAAACGTACTTTATGTCTGTAATAATCTTCCATGTGACTGAAACTTGTAATTTATTCAATAGCATTGTTCATTGCCTCTATTTAATCTCTTTTGTCTTTGGCAAACAATAGCCCAATACTCTCGAGCATTCTCACGCTGAGAAACAAAAGGGACCGCAGCTTGCAGTAGCCTTTGTGGGCGTGGAAAGCAGCAAGGGTACCCCATTTTTTTTCTGCCAACATATTTCAATAAGCACGATTCCGTAATGGGATCCTCGGATTTTCACACACACTTTTCCCACCAAAATGAAGCCCAGTAAATGCCCAACAAAAGAAAAGGGGGGAGAGAAAAGCGAAAAAAGGGGGGAGGAGTGAAAGCGAAAGATAATAAAAGACAAAGGGGCAGTGAAACTTTACACAACCTCAGAAAACCATGAACACTGAAAATATTCCTGGAATGTGTGTTTTGACCAATCACATGGGAGATCTTGTAACCGCAGAAAACGTCTGGGATTCCAGTCACAGAATGAAGTTGGTTCTCAATTTGTTTCGAAAGATCTGAAGATTTAATCTTCATCTTTATCTTAAAGGGATTGTAATTGCCATTCCAGGGTGCAAAGAAATTCAATTTTCCAGCTTGCCCTTTGGGCAAGTGGTAGCCAGGATGTGCTAGCCCGAAAGTCATTTTCACTAGCCTGAAAAAAATTTCTCATAACCCCAATTAATCGATTAATTAGTTAAAGCCGAAATTAACAGTAAAGGCTGTGTAAAGTTTTATTAATTACCAGTTGGTAAGATACTTTTACAGTGTGATACACTGGTACACTGGTTCTCCAACTCCGCTGCAACATGACTACCATGCACTTTGCAGCAACACCATGTTGAAGCAAAGCAACCTTTCAATAAAACTCTCTTAACGTACAATGAAAGAATATTATATTATCACGTCTGTTCAATGACTTAAACGGTTTAACTTAAAGGACTCGAGTGGTGTCACATTACATCCCTACCTCCCCATAACGGCCACCTCTTCACAGCGGCCTGTAAACTCTGTCCCCTAGGTGACCATTGTAGAGAGGCTCGACTGTAGACAAAGGTTTCAAAGAAAAAAAATCGTTTCATTTATCGTAACATTTCATTGGTAAAATTACTTGAAATTAATAGGATACCGTCCATAAATTTTAATCAAGAAACACCAAAGGTATGGGTGTGTGGTTTCAGTGCCAATAGAATTAAAAGCGCGGTTAAACATGCATGTGTCAATGCATGAACAAAAACGCTTCTAAAACTGGTTGAACAAATTTCTCACTGGAATTCATGACCAAAAACTTTTCCAAACGGTCCTCAGTGAAGCATAATTAGATGACTTAAGCTTTCTTTGAAATATTTCTTGAATAGCAAGAATTTCGATTTCATGCAAAAAACCATGAAATGTAATGCAATATCGATGTTTTTATGCAGATTTCTCTGCGGCAGATCGGTTTGAGAAACAGCTTTCGTTTCAGACAAATTAACTAGATGGTAAAAAAGTCAACGTTTTACAGTGCTTCTGTAATCTAATTTCTCAAACATTTCCCCCTGAAGACTTTCACTTGTCCGTCAGGCAAGTGAAGGATAAAATGCACTAGCCTGACCGCAAATTCCACTAGCCCCGGGGCTTTCGGACACGAACTTGTTTGCACGCTGCATTCCTTTCTATGTGAGAGCCACTACACAAGCGAATATTGGTTTGAGCACTTTTGGAGAATAAAATTTTTTGACAAGCCGACGCAATGATTAGCATTTCCAACATTTCAAATAAAAGTAACTCAAGCAGAAGTTATTTGACCTTGATGTAAAAGCTGCATGTTCAATTCTCCCTCAAAATTCCCCCACTGATAGCACAGCTGACTTAATTTATGTAGGCCAAATCATCTATATGCTTTCGAGCCAGGCTTGCGTCATACAACATCTGGGCCATTCCACTATTACGGATGTTACATTCAGACAACATTTCTCAACTTAGGACTTCTGCTGTTCACAGGACATGCACAGTTTTACTATTTGCTGTTAAACACAAATATGTACTTTAGAGACTTCTTTCTTATGTGGTAAAAACTGTTACTCACATTGCAACTGAAACAACTGAAACTGGTTTATTTGTACTTTAACCCATTGACTCCTAGACCGGCCAAAACCGGCTGTGCCGCGCGCATGTTCCATGTGGAGGATGCTTTATCCCCTACCTCTCCTACTAGGTACTTTTTGCCCTCTAAAGCTGTCAATTGTTTAGGAGACATATAAACCAATCAGAAACTGTCTTCTGCGCATATATTTATGAGTTTTAGGGGGTAGGGGAAAGGCGGCTTTTTAACTGACCGCATGGAGTTTGCAAACGAAGATAACGGCGGTGCGCGTGGATCGGTCCTAAATTTTCAAGATGTATTTTTCTGCTCTGAAAATTAAGACAGTTCGCTTTTGAAGTTCAAAATGGAAAGAAATCATCCTGAAGAATGACTGAACTTCAAAAAAGAGGACATGGAGGTCTTTAAAGCGACGAAAAGCCGTTTCGTGTTGAGATTCCTTCGATTTGCAAGAGACAACCTAAAGTTTGCTCTAAAATCTAAACCGAACCGCAGACTTCAAATCGATTTAACAAGACCTGGAAAAACACTTGAGTACGGTAGATGTTGTTTTTGAATGTTGATTTGCTTTTTAAAAATTGTTTAACTGATTGTTTGCTTCAAGTTCGTATAATTTTTGTAATTCTGTTCGCAAAGCCGTGCAATGTCCGATCAAGCCATCGCCATGAACTGTAGTGTCAGAAAATTACATGCGAGTGTTCACGCACGCAAGAAAATCGAAAGTTTCTTGCTTCTAGAAGCCAATGTATTGTTTATCTGAATAAAATATTTGGCTAGAGAAGCCTGTAGTCGACTTTTGTCTTTTTTAATTGATAGTTGGGTTTCGGAAGCAGTATTTTATAAACACTGACTAATTTGCATAACCGGGTTGAAATTTGAGATGCGAGCGGCTTTGGTCACCGTGCAGAAAATTTCAGCAATTTTCATCTTCAAGGTTGTTTTCTGGCTAATAAATGAGACGCAACCATAGTTTTTACATCAGAATAGATTTAATAAATGTAAAGGAGATCCTCGCAGTTATTAGCGCAACTTATGCAGTTGCGAAAACTTATGCAGTCCTGAAAAAATTAGGCTTGCCGGGATTCGAACCCTGACCTCTGCGATACCGGTGCAGCGCTCTAACCAATTGAGCTAACAAGCCAACTGGGAGCTGGTCATTAAATTGGTTCGTAATATACCC
>Ga0126336_10001791_pt1 | contig 11688 bp, 2 predicted proteins | sample SidCmetagenome_FD_92530 | JGI IMG/M metagenome (GOLD analysis project Ga0126336, IMG submission 92530) | Coral microbial communities from El Islote,Puerto Morelos, Mexico - Siderastrea C C metagenome | ecosystem: Host-associated > Invertebrates > Cnidaria > Coral | place: El Islote,Puerto... | reverse complement strand
TGGAGTTTTTCACATTCTCTTTTAAATTTCACAGTAAAGCCCATCCAACCTTCTGACGAAGAAGGAAGTAGTTCTGAGGATGATGAAATTACTGACAAGGTTTGGTGACAAAATCTTTGTGAACATGTTGATTTACATCTCAAGCTCATTTGGTGAAAAAGCAAGCAATTATTAATTAGCTTCTCATTTATACAAGCCTTGTGTGAATCGGAACATGTCCTCTAAAGAAAGTACAGCTGTAGTATTGGGTTTTGCTGCACATGGCAGGTTAATGAGAGGTTTGTAGGGAGAACCCATTCATTTTGGGTTCCAAAAGTTAAACAAAATGAAACTTCAAAGTTCAATCAATAAAGCAAATGAAACATACATATTTTTTATGTTGCCATTTTAAGCTTTTTTGTTGGCACTGTTATTACCTTCATATTAATTAAGTGGAGGGCTGCGTGTGTACTGGCGGTTTTACCCAAGTCCATTCAAAGGCGGGTTGTGTCCCAAAAATCCTAAGTCAGCAATTTTTCCTCTTACAGTTAAACCTCCATGATCTCTGCACCTTCACAAATCTTTATAGTCTCCAAGTGCATTATACTGAAAATGAACTTTTTCTGTGATCAATTCCAAGATCACTTCTTTCAGTACATGTGGCTGTGATTTTAAAACCGGATTTGCCCATTAAAAAGGCTTAAGTAGGCTAGCTTAGCTCTTTCTAGTACAGTTGTGTATTTTTTAAACAGATGCTAGCTGAATATGGACAAGGACATGAAATTGACGATCTGTGTGTACTTGTATACAAAAGATTTTTCTTGTTATCATTTTTAATAGTTAACAGAAAAGAAAAAGAAATTCTTTGAAGAACCTCCCCCTCAAGTGATGCATCAGTCGTTCACGACGATGAACTTATCAAGACCTTTACTCAAGGTATGTTCTGTTAACATATGTACAGTGCTGTACAGACATTGTGGCAGATCCAGGGCTGTCTTGAAAAAAGATGTGTTACACCGTGTACCATTTCATTACATCAGGTTAAGTTTGTGAACTTGAAAGAGTTCAATGTTACAATTAATTTGACTAAATTTGTGTCTACATGTACATATTCAATCCTGCAATACATGTACAGTACATAAAGCTGTATCACAGAGAATTTTCACATGCTACCTTACATTGTGGGTTAAAACACTTACCTCTGTAAATTCAATAATAATGGCATTGAATGGGAAAGAATGAGAATATTCAGCAGTTTCAACAACTGAGTAAGAAAAATTAAGCTGTCATGTTTGCCACTTTTGTTCAAACTATACCCAGTCTTAAAATGTCTCAAAGGTCAAAAGCTCATGGCTGGTTTGAGTAATAATCAACAAGTGATGTAACTTCTGATGTCACATTATTTTATTTTATTTGTTGTATGATTGTGTTTTTTCAAAGGCTATAAATGATTTAGGATTTAGTCATCCCACTCCAATTCAAGCGTCCACTGTTCCTGTGGCTCTGATGGGTAAAGATATCTGTGCTTGTGCTGCAACGGGAACAGGTTGGTGAACTGATGGGGATATGGAAGGAAAGCTCTTGGCCAGCTATTGATGTGAATGAATTTTGATTGGGATATCTTATGTAGAAGCAGTGTCACATATCTGTGTAGAATTTTATTCAACTAGTCTCGCATGTACAATTGCTCAGTCTGCTTTATTGCAGTAAAGGTTGTCAGAAAAGGGTGTGTTATGTACACAAGGCAACATTTTAATCAACTTGCCTCAGGGAACCACTGCAACTGGACCTGGGGCACATCAAGGCATGTGCTAAAACTGGGGCGAACAAAAAAGGAAAATTGTGAGACGAGTTAAGGAAACTTGCAAATTGCTTTTGGCCATTGCATTTATGTATGTCAGTTTACATTTTAATGCATGCTTTACATAAGCTTTTCTTCCTGCAATCAGAACTTTAAACTGACACCAACCAAACTATCCTTAAACAAAATGATTGTTTTTTTTTTGTGATCGCAGTTTGTCAAAGTTTCTTAATCTATACGCTCAATTGAAAAAGCGTTGTTGTTTGATAAGCGTAAACCATAAAATGTGAGACCCCAGGGCTTTCTCGGAAGTGTTCATACAATAACTACATTTGCATAATCAGCGAGTTGTTGTTTTCATACATTACTGGAATAACACAATATTTCCTTATTTCCAAATAGTATTCCAGGAAAAATTCTGTTAGTTCGTGAGCAGATGCAAACTTTTGCAATTTTCGCACTGTTCTTTTCTGTATAGCCCTCAAATTGGCCCTTATTGGTAAATTTGGTGACTTTCAGAGAGGAGTTGCACAGCTTCCATTACCACGTGCAACTCACTACAATCAACATCAGTCGCAAGAGAAACAGTCTTTTATTTGGAATATGCAAATGCTAATATACATCTACCCATAAATCCATTAGTTCTCATCGTTTAGTGTTTACACATTTTACATAACGATGTTTTTTCAATCGAGTGTATATTGAGTTTTACAAGTGGCCCTGGTTTTGTAAGTTTCACATAAGTGGGAGTAATGTTTCTCTGAGTTGACTTAAATTGCACCTCCATCTGTCAGGTTGTATTGTATTTGACACCTTTTTTATCTACAGGTAAGACAGCTGCTTACCTGCTTCCAGTACTGGAAAGACTTATCTACAGACCAAAGCAGGCTTCAGTTACAAGAGTGCTCATTCTAACTCCCACAAGAGAGCTCGCCATTCAGGTGAGGGCTGCATGCATTTATAGAAAAAATAATGAAAAATTAAAAAAAATAAAAATAATAACAAAGAACTTCTAGTATGATCTTTTTCATTAACTGTTGACATTTTTTGCAGGTTCATTCAGTAGCCAAAGCTTTGTCCAAACACACAAACATCCAAGTCTGTCTGGCAACTGGTTAGTGCACGTAAAAATACATTACCGTATTTTCTCGATTAAACGCTGGACCCCGAATAAACGCCGGGTTCAAATAAACGCCGGGTCTACTGGGCCAAGTTTAAAATAAACGCCCCCAGCGTTTATTCGGGGTCCCGACGTTTATTTGAGGTCCCGGCGTTTATTCGAGATGAGTATATTAATTCAAGATTATGGGTCGTAACTGTATACCAGCTCTATTTCTAGTATCTTATTTGAATTTATCACCTTATTCTCAACTGCTTGCACAGTACGTTTGCTGCCAAGCAGTTGTCGATACACTTCCTCCGTGTTTCCTGGAGAAATGTAACATTGAAAAGAGTTCAATCACTGTTCCTAACAGTGATGTTTTTTGCTAAATAACTTACCAGATTCACTTTAAAAATACAAAGTTGGTGACATCGTTTCACATTTTTAACGTTTTTGTTGAAATTTGGTTCTTAATTCAATAAACCTCAAGTATTGATGGTAAAAATAAATGGCTGAAAACTGCACTTAATAAATAAACGCCGGGCCCCGAATAAACGCCAGCTTCGAATAAACGCCTGGTCTGTGAGGCCGAGTTTTAAATAAACGCCCCCGGCGTTTAATCGAGAAAATACGGTATATTCGATTTATTTGCACCATCCGTTTTTTCATAAAATAATGATATTGACTGGAGAACTTCAGCAGCTCTTTAAACTCCCTTTGTACATAAATTAAGAATTGAGTGATTTCTTTTTCAAGTTCAAGAAAAAGAACAATTGTAGTGACAAATAATTACATTTATACTAATATTATTGCCATAAATCTGTAATACAGGGGGCCTAGACAGCAAGAGCCAGGAAGCGGCACTGCGTAAAGGACCTGATATCGTGATTGCTACTCCAGGAAGACTGGTTGATCATCTGCATAACACGCCATCATTCAGTCTGCAGACTGTGGAGATTATTGTTCTTGATGAAGCTGACAGGTGTGGACCATTGTTACTTCTTCAGAGTGGCAGCTTTTCTGTTGTAATGATTTGATTTACATGAAGTGCTCTTCTTCCAATAAATGCTCTCATTCTATGTTAATAAGCACCCCTATTCCAATATTGCCCCTGTTTTGAGTATTTTCAATTTTTGAGACTCAAAGACTGAATGTCAAAAAACAAACCAGGGGGTTAGTTTCTAATGAAACTGTGGTACTGCGTCGGTGAAGAAGTGAAACACAAAATTTTGGATTTATCAACTGAGTTGATAAGGTAGATTGGAATGTAACTCAACTGTGCAATACAGACCCTGAACCTTTACCATACTATTTTCACTGTTACTGTTAGTAAAATACTGACTGCCTTAAGAGAACTATTTCTACTGCGATTTTCCAGTGTTTTGAATGTTGCAAGAGTGTTACGTGTACCCTATTACTTAAAACGTGTGTCAGTTCAACTTTGTTTCATTATTTTTAAATGACGAATTTTAGAGAAATGATAATGCACTCTGATCGTACACTCTTATTAGACTTCTTCCATCTTATCATTGTTTAAAGTCTTCATTTTCATCACTTTCTTATTACTAGAAAATAGTTCTTTGAAGAAATTTGTGGTATACCCTTGTTCTTTTTTTGTTGATGGTAGTTTTCTCTCAAGGGCTGAATATTTTTTCTTTGTTTTTCTTTTTCTTTGTTCTTTTTTTGCCTCAGCAACATCTTTCCAAAATCGTAAAATTAAAATTCCCGCGAAATGTCTCTTTAATGTCTGCAGAATGCTGGATGAGAACTTTAAAGATCAGATGGAGGAAATTGTGAAGCTCAGTCCAAGAGGAAGACAAACCATGCTTTTCTCAGCAACGATGACAGATGAGGTAAAGTAATGGCATAGACGAGACTAAAATAACTGTAAGTTTTATGTTGCTTTCTAGACGAGAAATTTGCTAACAGTTCAGTTTTGATTTCAAACTCTGTGTGTTCCTTTTAGGTGGAGGAACTTGTCACCTTGTCATTGAACCAACCAGTGAGACTGTTTGTTGATAACAACACCGATGTGGCTCATAACTTGCGTCAAGAGTTTGTAAGAATAAGAAGTAACAGAGAAGAGGATCGTTTGGCAATAGTTACAGGTACGTACTAACTTATTTCACTGTAGAGCCGTTATTTATGGTTTGCATAAATTTATGATGTAATGAATTTATGATGTAGTGACCCCAAAGGCAAGACAGGCTGGAGGAAAGGATGGATGCGAGATTATACATTAACATCTTTTTTTTTTTTGCAAGATTTCAATCTCTCCCCAAGCGGCCACCTTTTTTACAGCTATGAGCAATGACATTACTGCAAAAGTTGCGTTAATAACTGCGAGGATCTTCTTTTCATTTATAAAGTTCTCAGTTAAGCATCCCCTGTTCCAGGCTTCGAGAGAGGAGGAAAAGCAAATGTGAAAACGAGTCTGAAAAACGCGTGCCCGGGAACTGGGGAGATCCAGACCCCGTGCGTCTTGTTTTCGCCGTCGCTACTATTTGAAAGCCTGGAACAGGCTATGTTAAGCACGGTATTTATTATGTCTCAATCATAAGCAACCGGTTGCTTACGAGAGGTTAGTCTTAGTTAAATTTACTATTTACCAGCTGAAACAATTCATTCGTCTAATTCTGTAATTCTTTCTCCAAATGCATTTTCTTCAACGAATTTAATGTCTTCCTTGCAGCACTTTGCAGCAGAACCTTCAGTGAACACTGCCTTATTTTCCTGCAAACGAAAACCTTGGCTCACAGACTACGAATCATCTTGGGCCTGCTTGGTTTGAATGTTGAAGAGCTGCATGGGAACTTGACGCAGCTACAGGTGCGTCACATGTCCCGCATTTTGTGTGATCTAGATGTTGTGTGTAGTCGAAAGTAAGTAAATGTATTAGTTTCTATAGAAACTGTGATACTGCGTCTGTGGTCAAGTGAAACACAAAAATTTGGATTCTAGTATCAACTTGGTTGATAGGTATAATGCTTTAATGCGATATGTTACATTAGTATAATTGCTCAGGTGATTATAGAGAAACGCCCGCACAGAAAGAAAATGCATTTGTTCTGATAAACACCTGAGGAATTATACTAAACAATTATTCTCCTTAGGCTCAGCGAATATTGTGGAATAATCCCCTCGACATCATTCCACAATATTCACTTCGCCCACGTCGAATAATTGTTAAATAGGGTAAATTGGCCACCGTGAAGAAGCTCTGATGAAGGGTATTTCTTTACGGTGGCCAATTTACCTTAGTTATTAACCCAGTTGTTAAATCCGAATTTCTGTGTAGTCTGAAGAAGCCGGAGTGGCACATGACATTTGAAAGAGAGAATATATATTCATCAATCGTTTTTGATGTCATTGAATTGTAGAGATTGGAAGCTTTAAGGAAATTCAAGGAAGGTGCAGTTGACATTCTTGTAGCCACAGACTTAGCGTCCAGAGGTCTGGATATTCTTGGAGTAAAAACAGTAAGTGTGAATTGGAAGATTCTTAAGCTTATTCCTGTCCCCTTCTGGAAATAGTCGGGGGGGGGGGGAAACATTTTATGCTCAGCTGTGTCGACTGACAACGCTGGAAAATCCGCGAAATTCGCGAGAATTAGATGCCGCGAAAATTTCGTGCCACACGCGTGTCACACGGTATTCCTTTCAATTTTCCATCGACTTTAGCGGATTTCGGAATACAGTTATGTGTATTTATAATGAACAGTGGAATTTCGCAACGACTTTGAGTGTTAAGTCCACCGTTCTCTCGTACAGACCCTTCCTCCAGTCAATCAAGGGCGCATTTATATCAGCGCGTGCTAAAGGTGTACAAGTGCTACTAAGTTGCTTATTTCAGTCTGAGTTATGCAATTCCTTTGTGGTTACTCAGCGTACTCACGTGAAAAAAAGGGCATGTAACGATAATATCATGTAATGTTACAAGACGTAATAATGTTCCTTGCCGTCTTTCACAGGTCATTAACGCCAGTCTTCCACCAACCTTAAAACAGTACATTCACAGAGTTGGAAGAACAGCTCGAGCGGGCCGCAGTGGAAGGTATGTTCCCTCGTACAGTAATCGTCACTAGATGTAAACAAGACCATCGCAGTTATAGACCCTTCTTTTGCAGTTGCGAAAACAGCCTGGAAAAAAATTCAGGCTTGTACGGGATTCGAACCCTTGACCTCTGCGATACCAGTGCAGCGCTCTAACCAATTGAGCTAACAAGCCAACTGGGAGCTGTTCATTTAGTCGGTTTGTTTTAAACCCATGGAAGATGAAGATGAAGTAATGAATATATGAATATCATATATTAGAACTGTATATAGAATAGAATATATTAGATGTAAAGAAGATCATCACAGTTATAGACGCAACTTTTGCAGTTGCGAAAAGGAAGAAGATTGCAGCTGTTCGAAGAAACACCAAGTACTCTTGTATGAGTACTTGGTGTTTCTTCGAACACCTGCGCTCTGTCGAATTCTCCTAACGTCGCAAATACAGCCTTGACAATCTTCATTTAATAGAACTGAAGTTTCTAATTCTTGTTATTTAATATTGCCTCGACCACTTCGCCATTATTTGCCCTTTGTTGGCCATTGGTTATCCTGTCCAGTTTGTATATTGACGATTTGTGTGCATCAGATGGCGTTGCATACAGTGGGCAACCTCGTACAATTGCTTCTGTAGTGTTTGATGATTGTTTCCTTTTGCTGTTCTTAGATCTGTTTCATTGGTTGGAGAGAAAGAAAGAAAATTACTGAAAGAGATTGTGAAATTAGCAAGAACACCTGTGAAAAGTAGAGTAGTTCCGTCAGGTAAGGGGAAGATCGGTTGTTTATTTATTTTCTCTAGCTAGCACAAAAAAGTCAAAATGTAATTGTTGTTCTGTTTTTGCTTTCCAGAGGTGATTGAGAAGTACAAAAGTAAAATTCAAGGACTTGACAAAGACGTTAAGGAAATTCTGAAACAGGAAGGCGAAGAAAAAGAGGTTTGTGAACTCGCTTTAGAAATGATAATATTGTGATTTCCGTTCACTTCAGGACGTTGTCTTTCGGGGTAGACTGCAACACCGTCTATATTTTAAGATAAATGACTGTTCCGCGATCCGGGACACGAAACCGTGCGGTGTAAGAACAAAAGCACGGAGGGAGTGTAAACACGGAGAGTGGGACTCGCTTGACACGCCCTACAGGCGTGCGAGGCTCGTACGCGACATTCTTTCGCGGGTTGTGCCTTGCGAGTATCCGCGTTTTTAGCGATTCGGCACAGCAATTGTTTGTTTATCTTGGTCCAAAAACTGCTGTGGAGTCAACATTATTTTTTGGCACAATTGTTTTTTGTTTGTTTGTTTGTTTGTTGTTTTTTTTTTTATGGAGGTCGTTTTTCCATGACTAATCACATGACTATCCGATCAGAGCGCGAGTAGAACAGCTTCCTGGAAACCATCTTAAGTTCACGTGCGGCAGTGAATTGGTTTCTTAAAAAGCTATCTATTCTCTTGTCTATTCTCTTGTCCTCATTACGACATTATCCGAAGTACGCTTTTTTGTGAAATAGATGTACCACTTCAAAAATTCCCTTTCTTTTTTAACAGCGTTGATCTTTTTATGTGCAGAAGCACTTCTGCTTTTATTTATGATTCTATGTTGAGTAGACAATCAAACCTAGTCTAAATGATCAACATAATTATGATACACAATAAATAACGATACAGTGTACATCGGTTAATTTAAAGGAGATACCATGTCTGCATATGGGAATACTTTAATAAATTGTTGTTATCCTCAACGTCTGTTTTGTGAAAGCATGCACATTAATTGAAGCTGTCCACTATCATTGTTCTCGTTGGCTATAAACCCTACAATCAAATTTGGTCCTTCCCCTGTTGTTTTGCAGAAGGTAACAGACGGACGTTCCTTTTGTTCTGTTCGTTTTCGTTGCACTTACCGTTACTAACAGAGCGGGAGTCTACTGTTTGTGACCGAGAACGAATTCTCCAGTTGTTTGTTTCGCAAAATCCTATAGAAATGGTTTTTTAATCAATAATTATACTCCTGATATCCCGGTCATTTTATCACTTTTGATCTATTTTCGTTTAAACTTCTTTCGCTAGAACTTCGTCTCGTGAAAATTGCAAGTTTTTTCCTTTACATTTTTGCGGTTCGAAAATAAGTTGACCATACTCTCTAATTTACTCCATTTTTTTCTGTTTCAGCTTAGAATCTCAGAAATGGAAATGAACAAAGCACGGAATCTCATTGAACACGAAGAAGAAATATTCTCCAGGCCTCCTCGTGTATGGTTTCAGAGCAAAGCAGAACTAAAGAGAAAATCCGGTAGGTGATAGATGCAGTTGTAGAGGATTGTTTATTGCCTTTATTGACGCCTTGTTACTTTCGTTGTGGACAGAGAATGCAGCCAACGGACCCGCCAGCAAAAAATCTAAAAACGAAAAGAAGAAAGGGAAGAAAGCAGGAAACGAAAAGGAAAACGTAAGTCTGTTTAGTTTTGTTGCTTAGGCTGTTTTATTTGTTTTAGCCTGTGTTGGTGATGATATCGTTCGCGCAGTGGTAAAGTTTGTGTGGTCCCGCGAGTCGAATACAATCCAGCGCCCTAAAGCACTCTCTCTTCTCTCCCCTTCCCCTGCCCTGCCAAATCTACAGTTTTCAAATTTTAATAAGGAGCGTTGCGCTTGCCTCGCTGTTGAAAGAGCTAGGTCACGTGAATTTTGTTGGCTTTTGAAAACCATGTAGAAACACTGAAAACGCCGTTTTCACAGTTTGCAGCCATTAACATTCTGGCCATTCGTAGGCAGACTTAAACAGTCTCAGTGCACCAGTAAATTGAATTTTATATTTCCCCATGAACATTGTTACAAAGGACTTAGTAATAGTAGTATTACTCTACCCGCCTAGATTAGCCTTTGCTATTTGCGGGTAGAGCATTATGTAAATTCCTCCTTTCTTGTTGTTGAATAAACTAAAACTAATTTTTACTTTTAGGAAAACCTCGCCACTTTAAGTTTGGGCTTTAATTGATGTAAATGTTTTACAGTGTTGATTGATTTCTAGTAGCTCTTTCGTGTAATATTTTAAATTGTTATTTGTTAGGAAGAAGAAAAGAAAGCACGAAAAGAGATGGAATTCATGTCACGAGAAGCTAAGAGATCGAGAAAGAAGAAAAGATTGCATGCCTTTCCCCCAGACAAACCCGACTTTTCATCAAAAGGTTTTTACATTGTTCGAAATATTTGTTTGGAATTGTTTTGTGTATTGAATTGGTTTACATACACTATTGGCCTTAAGAAAATTTAGTGTTTTGTCAATAAGTTTCCCTCAAGGTGTTTAACCTCCCTCGTCCACTGACCTTCCGTCTTATTATAGTTATTTTATGACAAGAAAAGAAAAAAGGGAACTTTTGAATAGAATCAAACGTGAGGACAAGGCTTGCGTGCATTTTCGTTGTTAGATACCGAAAAACAAACAAACCATAGGAAATACTGAGCAAACAAAGGGTTAGTTTCTAAAGAAACTGTTATGCTGCGTCGATGGGGAAGTGAAACACAAAACCTTGGATGTTTCAACTGAGTTGATAAGGTAAATTGGCCACCGCAGAGAAATTGAAAGCTGACGTTTCGAACGTTTTGATTCGCTCTGACGAAGGGCTAACGCTCGAAACGTCAGCTGTCAATTCTCTACGGTGGCCAATTTACCTATAAATCCAGAGTTTCATAGACAATAGTGCTCGTCAGATTTCATTTGATTGGCCACACTTTCATCCGCCGACTCAAAAGTTAGAATAACTTTGCTTATAGTATAATGAACACACCATAGGTAACTACTCCTCTGTAACTTTCATTTGAGTGGTCACACTTTAGGATTTCACCCGCTGACTTAAAATTAAGAACTCTCTCGTACAGTGTAAACAACAGCACCACGGAAAAGTACCTCTCAATGGCCTTCATTTGAATGGGGACACGTTTGGATTTCATCCATGAAATGTCTGCCTTCGGTAGTGAAAGTTTTACAATGCTTCTCTCTTGTTCATTTTTTCTTTTGAAGAATAGATTTCAGTTTATCATTACTCAATGCGTTTTTTCCCCCAGGAAAGTCTTCAAAAACGAAAGGTCCTGATAGTGGTGGTGGCTCACGTTTGAAAGCATTCGACAAGGAACTGACAGACACTAGCAAAAAGGCGCTCAAATCGTTCAGACAGAGGTTTGTAGTTTTGTTTGATTGTCAGCACAAGAATAAGCGTTGTTAGCACAAGTATAGCCTGTGAACAGGCTCCACGGTGGGGAAAAAGCGCGAAACAAAATGGGCGAGCCGAGCGTAGAGTGGCACCCCCGTCTCTTCGCTCGTTCTCGCTCTATGTTTCCTTCTCTTTTGCCGATCAGAGAGCCTGTTCACAGGCAAGTACAAGTACAACAACCAGTGTCCGCCATGCACGGGAGAAAATATCTTATTCCTGTACTTATGCTTGCATACAGGTAAATCAGCAAGCAGTGTCAGCCATAGTGGTCTCGCATTTGGAATTATTAAGCGTAGGTTGCCTTCTGCGATGTTTAAAAAATCTCATGCAGTAAGCTTGCTTTTGTGCTTATGTAAATGTACGTGTTAACCAGCAAACAGCGTCCGCCATATTGTTCTCAAAAAGATTACCTTGAGCTTGGACGTGTAGCCTGCCTTGATGATCCGACTTGTCGGTACAAAGTCACATTAGGTGATAGATCGTTCAGGGCATCTGCCCCCAAAACCTGGAATGCACTGCCAAAAGGGATAAGAGACCAGACTAATATAATTACTTT
>Ga0126336_10001790_pt1 | contig 11688 bp, 8 predicted proteins | sample SidCmetagenome_FD_92530 | JGI IMG/M metagenome (GOLD analysis project Ga0126336, IMG submission 92530) | Coral microbial communities from El Islote,Puerto Morelos, Mexico - Siderastrea C C metagenome | ecosystem: Host-associated > Invertebrates > Cnidaria > Coral | place: El Islote,Puerto... | reverse complement strand
TCACGAAGTACTTTTCCTGATGAGAAATGTATACTTTCAAAATTAAATTATTTCAAACACAAAGAACAACGCAGTTTCTACCAAAATCAGTTTTGAAGCTCTTGAGAGATTGCAAAAGTAAAACTGAGTGTTTAAAAGACGACAGAGGGATTTGTTTTTGCATGCGAACGCCTCAAATTGATGTCATAATTTACTGCTTCAAATGGCGATTTAACGGAAGTTCGTTATTTGCATTTTTCTTTGAAATAAAAGGATATTTTGCAAAAAAAAGTATCCAGTGACTTTAGTTACACCCTAACCTATCTAACATTAAAATATGAAAGAAATCGAATTTTCCACCCTTGCCGCGTTATGTTTGATTTTTACAGACAAGCGCTCTTAAGACATAATTTTTGGACTTTGTATCCAAACCGAACAGTGAAATTAAAAGTCTGTTCTATCAAGCAACAAAGTTTGGTAAAACAATTGTGGAAAGCAGGACTGACAAGACTGGAAGTAGTCAAAAAGTCATATTCAGTTACGTCTTCAAACGAGAAACGATACGCCACGTATGTATTTACGCATTAACTTAAAACTACGCTTTTTCAGGGCATCCGGCAAAACAAAGGAATAGTTTATGAAAATCCTTGCAAAAACCTTCGCATTGACTCAATATGACTAAATAGCTTATCGGTTATTAAGTCACCATACAACAATTTCCACAGAAAGAAGAAAAGTTTTGACTCGGCAGTTAATAGTTGACAGTCTGGTCATTTTAATTTTATAATCTTTAGTTTCACTTGTCTTTAGTTTCACAGTGCCACGAAGGCATAGAATCTTTTTCAGTCAGGACCGTATTAAATGATGCACAGATACAAGATATTCAACTAGATATTTTGGCCCGCTTTAAATCCCAAAAGAAATAACTGTACGCCGTGAATATCAGCACGAAAGCCCCATTCCATGAAATGCAGATTGGGGATAAAAGTGTTCATATGATAACACTCTGAGACGATATATTTGACTGAGAGATCATTGAAAATATAGGTTTTCAAAATGAAGTCAGTTTTTCTCATTGATTGGCGACCTTGAAATAGAACTGAGAGATGAGAAATGAAATGTGCAGTTATTTTAGTGAGTGAACTGGACTTATTTCTCCCTTTTTGAGGCGACGAGAGGAATTGTGGGTAATGTTTCCAGGTAGCGTGGGTAGCGTGTAAAACACGGCATTTCGTACCTCTTCATTTCCACAGTAAAAGATAGGTTCTCTTGAGAGCTGATAATACCTTACTGATAAAATAGCGATAAAGCACTCCTAATATAGAATGTATAGAGACAGGGAAGAAAGTGTGAGGATATTTGATTGGTGCGCTCATAATAAAACTTTAGAGACAACTGTGCCTTGCCTTTCAAAGGCGCCTGGTGGTACAAGAATTGCTACTGGTCCAACCTGAATGGTCTGTACCTCCACGGCAAGATCGATACTAAAGGGATGTCCTGGTACACTTGGAAAAGGTGGGGGGAGCACTTGGAGGAATTGGCGGCTGTTCTGTGGGTTGAGGCAATACAGACTATGCAAAGCGGGTCTTGGGCGAGAATATCTCAACAATTTTGCAGCTTATTGTAGCTTTTGATTTCATCAAGTGACAAGTGAGGCCATTCAAACACAAAATGTTGAGTTGTACTTAACTGTGCTGTTGTTCCCGAGTATATCGCCTATCTATCCGTTCCCCTGGATCAAGTCCTCAAGCGATTGCTTTTGAGTTTCATTCTGTTAAGAAAACGGAAGTCATATAGAATTACAGTGTACAGAATCCTTAGGCAAGCATCTCTTCCAAACGAAAGCAATGTTCAATGTATCCAAGGAAAGGAAAGCGTAAATTAAGGCGTTCCTGGTTTAGCACTTAATGTTCAGTTAATTGCCAGTAGCTTAATTCCAGCAGTGTGTTCCAGTGATAGAAGAGCTACAAGCCTCGAGAGGATATCCTAAGGAATCCACCGCCGCCTCCCCCACGGAATCCCCCTCCGGTTTCCTGTTCTGTTCTTGTTTCAGCAATAATGTTTGGGACCTTGGTGGTCTACAAAACACTGCTTTATACTATAGGTGTCTCGTTATTCAGTCACTAGAAGTTATAAAATGAGGCACCGTGCTCAGTTAATTTCCACCAAAGAACATGGGGTAAAGCTGGACAAGTTTGGACTCAGTTAACAGTTCTGGGACTTTAACTTCAAAAACTTTATAGTCATCAGCAAGGAGCCTCCTAACCAAAAGAAACCCTTTTCTGTTATTACACAATTCTCAGTTTCTTCTTTACACTTCAAATGCATGGGCTGGTTACAATATTCCGAGGCCGTATTTTCTTTACAGTTTAAATGCATCAGCTGATTGTTTAGTTAGGACACAATATTCCGCTTCAGAACTCAGAAGAAATAACTGTACGCACATAAATATCCCCTCAGACGCCAGCTGCAAGTCACGTTTCATGAAACGTGAAAGCTGCTTTTATGGGGAGAAACTCCTTGAATCAGATCAATGCAGAATTGAAACAAACCAGTATACAACACTAAAGCCGCGTTCACACTAGGCCCCAACATGATTACTTTGATCACGAATGACTCATGTTTCACTGTATAAACTGTTCACATTAAGCAGGGCATAGCGAGAATCACGTTCAAAAGATGTTTATTATGAGCCTGATTGAAACTACTCAATGAGGTGGTTTCGATCTAGGACAGACAAGACACATTAATCATGGTGGCTGAGAGCGGAAGCGAAAGATCCTTAATTGGGGCTACAATAAGAAATACTTTTAAGCTCAAATATGGGCGAAACATTGCAGAAGCTTGTAAAATGACAACAACTCAAATCAACAAGCGTTGCTGAGCTTGTCGAAAATGGCACATTTTGTACCAAGGACCGCACAATTGCCGTCGACTTGAAACGAAAAGCCTTTTGCTTCTAAAGGGCTTCGTAAGTGTGGCTAAACCAGAATTGATGCATATAAGTTCCAGCCACATTCTTTGCACCAAGGACAGCACAAATGCCGTCGACTTGAACTGAAAGGCCTTTCGCTTCTAAAGGGCTTCGTAAGTGTGGCTAAACCAGAATCAATGCATATAAGTTCCAGCCACATTCTTCGGTTAAAAAGTGCAATTAAGTTAAAAGATTTAACTTCCCCAAAACCAAGTGTTAAGCTTTAAGCGTATTTGAAACTGTTACCTTATGTGAACAGTGCGATTAAGAACATGCTTAGAGAAAACCTGTTTCATGAGAAAGATGTTTATTCAGTCAGTGACACAGGCGACTCGGAAAGTCCAAGTTGCCTGTATCACTGACTGAATAAACATCTTTCTCATATATTCACCAGGTTTAAAATTCACGGTGACCATCACATTTATATCAACCTGTTTCATTTAAACATCAAGTGTTTACTCTACACATGTTCCGGTCCTAGCTGAACACAGCTAAATAATGACAGAGATTGCTCTGTTTATTTCTCCACACCTCAACAGCATATTGTACGCCCATGAATATCCGCAAGAAACACAGCCATATAAGTCACGTTCCGTAAAGTGTGTTTTGGTGACAAAATGCTTTTAAGATAACGTTTGAAAGTAAGGCAGAATATATTGGTCGAGAGATCATTGATAATACAGGCTCTAGGGTGTTAGTACTTAAGCATTAAGGGACATAAAAAGGCAGTGGAGCTAACTGAGTAAAGTAAATCCCGGGGAAAGCCGTTAGTTTATTCTCCTCTCCCTTGGTGGAAAGTGGGCAAACGGAGCTGAAAATGGAATAAAGGTTTCAGATACTTCTATAATTTGCCTACTTACCCATCGCCTGACTGTCCTTTCCCACAGTAAAATATAAGTTCTTGAAAGATAGTACTTTACTTTTTGATCAACGATAATCGTGCTCTTAAAATAGAACTTTAAGAGGCGAGAAATGAAATGTGGATATTCATTGATTGGCCGGCGATGAAAGTGCGCCTGAAATAGTGTTCAGAGACGATAAAAATCTTGTCTCGAGTTCAAACAGTGAAGTCTACTGCAGGGCGTCGGAGTCGGTCGTTTTGTAAAGCTTTCGATGTTATTTTGCAAATATCAGTGCATTATGAATTATTTGTTGGAAGCTATTCTGTTTACTTATTTTGTAGCGACGTTTGCAAACGTTTCCGTGAAGCCCACGGAAAGTGGAAACGATGTGAAAAAGACCCAGTCTAATGTGATTAACAATTACTACGCTGGACCAAACTGCAAAAAATTCGAGCAACAGCTGGCCGAAGTAAGGAGAGAAATCTTGGAAGAAATCAGAGCGCTGAAAAGAAACGAAAGTGGTGGCCCAGGTGGCCCAGGTGGAAAAGGTTTGTGAGTCCCGCTGTTGTTATTACTATCCACTGTAGTTTGTTGATGATTATCAAATTAAAAAGAGATGCGCGTACATGTCGGTGCGATCGATGGTTTCCTGGCCAGTACGTCTGGCTCTTGATCTGAAGGAACGACGTTTTGCTGCGCTGCAAAACATCATCTGTTTTCTTGGGACCACTGCTCGCCTGGGAGGCCATTCTCAAAAATACAGTTCAAGTTGACAAGTCGCTGGGTTGCCAATCGATGTAAAAACTTCTTTGACAAAATACGTACTCTAGGAGCCAAATTGTTTTCGGGTGTTTTAAGAAACATGCGCCTGTTTTCTGCCATCGTGTTGTTGCCTTAGTTTTCTTCCTTCCTTTTCTTTTAGTTTGGCAATCCACTGGGTATCCGCCACGGGCCTTATGCCAATCCACTTAGATACACACAAGAAGGTAAAGTTGTTATCGAAGCAGCACGCAAACCTCACGGCCGGAAAATAACGTTGACTGGCTCAGTATCATAGAACAAGGAATGTTGCTGGAACAAATACTAGTGCGCCATTGCAGGTTTACCCTTGCATTGCGTTAGGTTTTCCTAATGGGTCGCTGGGACATTGAAACTCAAGTATGCACCTGTGCAGTAAACTTTCTTGTTGATTTTTGACTAATTTTCAGTTTACAAGAACTGCGCTGACGTGTATCGAGCCGGTAACAAGATCAGTGGAGTGTACAAAATTGATCCTGATGGTTTGGGTGAATTTGAAGTCTATTGCGATCAGAAAACAGCCGGCGGAGGTTGGACGGTGTTTCAGAAAAGACGAGACGGCTCTGTCGATTTTTTCAGGGCTTGGAATGATTACAAACGGGGCTTCGGCAATCTGAACGGTGAGTTTTGGCTCGGACTGGACAAGATTAACCGCCTGACCGTGAGCAGCAGCAACAAGCTTCGCGTTGACTTGGAAGACGTCGAAGGAAAAACGGTATTTGCAGAGTACAGCTCTTTTGCTGTGACGAGCGAGAAGGCAAAATACCAGCTGAGTTTGGGAAGTTATTCAGGTACGCTTCTTTCTTCACCGTTTGTTTTTTCCTAAGAAAAATCGACACCGAAAGACAAAATATCGGACTGTATTATCCATCTTATCAAACTGCATCTTAGTTACATCAGTTACTGCGCGATGGGCATGGTCACGACACTATGTTCGTAAAATTAAGTCGCATACTTATTTCAGACGGGCTATCCAATAAGATTTCTAGCACAGCCAAAGGCAACCAATCGATTGTGGTCTTTGTTTCAAATATTTTTAGGCACTGCTGGAGACTCTCTTACTTACCATCGAGGACAAGCGTTTACCACTAAGGATCGCGATAATGACCAGAACGGTGGCAACTGTGCCTTGACATACAAAGGCGCCTGGTGGTACAACACTTGCCACTATTCTAACCTGAATGGTCTGTACCTCCATGGTAAGGATAATGCTTCAGGAATGTCCTGGTATTACTGGAAGAAAAACTACTACTCTGTGAAGAGGTCCGAGATGAAGATACGTCCTAAGGACTTTTAAGATTCTGTGTTCGACATACTTGAATGAAACATTTAATCGATTAAAAACTTGTAACGTTGTAATGGTGCTTCTGCTTGTTGTAATACCCAGAGATTATTCACAATGGATAAGCTTACTTTTGGCAATACACAGCTGATATAATGTGGGACGTAGTGATGTAACAAGACTGATGATCGATTGATGGAAAATTCAAGTGGTCATAAAGGGTTTTTATAGTTTGCCTATTGTTTAGTATGATAACATTAAAGATGAGCTAAGATACTAATTACATTATACAGTTTACTTGTTTTTTTAAGATCAAAAACCAAACCCCAAGTCATGCAATGCGGTAATAACTTCTGATTCCGCCAATTATACCATCCACGTCTATGCCACGCCTTGGCGTGAAGTGCGCGCGCTTAGGAAGAATTCGAAATGTAGACGAAGATAACGCTGGTGAACATTGTAATGTTTATGCACGGAGTTTTAACTCTTTTAAGGACGTTCGCGCGAAAAACTTCTACAACACAGATTTTTTTCATACTTTGGCTACAGTCAGATAATGAGTTACCTATGTCAGAAATGCAAAAAAACTGGGGGGTCACCGACTTCGTTTTCGAAATAAAGCGCGTGGAAAACTACCCAATTTTGACACATCAGTCCTCTTAACTTGACATGCCCTCGGTACTTGTTACTTGAAAAATGTTTAAAACGATTCGCTGTAGACCCACTTTCTTAGTCAAATTTTTTTTAGGTGGGTCTGTCAAGTAAATAATCTGAACCGGTGTCATCCTTTTAGCTAAACTCAACCTCTAAGATGGACTTTTGTGAACACTGTGCAGCTTCAATAATAGCAGAATTCGATGATGCGAGGGCAGAAAAGTTGAAAAAAATCAGACTTCCACAACACAGATTTTCTTTAATTTTTCACAAAACGTAGATAATCTGCAAAGAAAGTGATCTATCAAAAGAAAACATGGTGTCACCGAACATTTAAGAGAGTTAAACCCGTGCATAGATATTAAAGTGCCCACCAGCGCTATATATCTCCACATTTCTTCAACAGCGAGCGCGCTCAATGCATGACGTGGCATGACATCGCGAAGTGAATTGCGTGCGCAGTAAGGATGCGCAGAAACATTTGGCGTGAACGTCCTTAAATGCTCGCTAACCCCGTTTCTCTTCCAATAGATCACTCTCTTTATCGATTATCTACGTCTTGTAACAAACTGAAAATATGTGTGTGAAATTCTATTTTTTGTTCACTTTTTTGCCCACGCGCCATCAAATCTCGCTGCTATTTTTAGCTGTACGGTGTTTGCAAATGCTCATCTTAAATGACAGGATGACACCAGCCAAAATTGTTCACTCAATAGACCCCCTTAGATGAAAATTGACTAAGAAAAAGGGTCTCCAGTCTTTTTTATATGTTCCTACTAACAACCGTTGAGGCCATATCGAGTTACGAGGGCCGATTTTTCGAAATTTTTCACACGCTTTATATCTGAAACGAAGTCTGCAACCCCCAATTTTTTCTGCATTTTTGATATGGGCGGCTCATTGTCTGACGAAAGCAAAAGTATGGAACACATCTGTGTTGAAGAAAATTTTCACTTGCACGTCCTTAAGTTAAGTTGTGATGCATGAGCGTTCCAGAGCGAGAAGGACTGCGAGAAGAGCTAGATGCCCACTTTCTTTTTAATCCCCAGTAGTGACAAGGATCTCATTTCTTCTCGCAGTATCACTACTTGATCAAACATGCTTACAGGTCTAGAGAATGAAGGAAATGGACACCAAAGATGAAATTTCTTGGTGTTTAATCAAATTCTCCCAACTAGTAACATAAGAAAAATGTGGAGAATACTGAGGGGAACTTGCATGTATATAATGAGGTTTAAAGGGTAACTGATCCAAGTCACTGATGTCTCTAAGACCGTCCACCGCGAAATACTTCCCGAGGGGGTCCCCCACGGAATCTGCTTCTTTGACTGCCGCAGTAATGCCTGGGACCCTGGTGTCTGCGTCTGGGTGGAGGATCATCACCCCTAACTCTGTACATCAGCTTAAGAAAGACACATCAGAGCAGGTTACATGACCACTTTACAAACGGTTCGTTACTTTGTCTTTCTCCAGGTGCCACGCAACCAAAAAAACCCTTTTCGTCGTAACACAATACTAAATTTTACACCTCATATGGATGTTACACCTCAAGTGGATGGACTGGTTATTATATTTAGTCAGCACACAATATTCCGCTTCACACCCCAAAAGAAATAACTGTGCATACTAGCCTAACTTGTTCCTGTATGGCTTTCTCCCAGGCTGTCACGGTAAATTCATTTCGGTGACTTTTCCGAGACGAACGACCGTACCACGTGACCCAAAACAGATTGACCACGCAGCAAAATATAGAGGCCTAGGAACTTCTCAACGCCCGCACATGAATGCTCGCACGGAAGCCGGCAAGTGTGAGTCATGAATCTACACAGAAATGAATCCAAACCAAAGTGAAGAAAATCCAGTTTCAGGCAGAAAACCTGATAAACTATCCCAACTAGCTGATGTTATTCACCAGTGTACAATACTAAAGCAGTTTGATCTGTTTGTTTCTACACACCTCAAAAGCATATTGTACGTACATGAATATACGCACGAAACACAGCTATAAGTCACGTTCCGTTAAGTGCGATTACTCAGCTTTACTCGGCTATACTGTATGTTGTATAACATTTACATACTTAGGGAGCGGTCATTATTTAAAGCAGGGGAGGGGGTAGATGATTTTTTAACCCCAAACAGCACAAGTCTATAACCCCTCCTTTAGCAGATAGTAACTTTCTGTGACCCCAACTTGAAGTGGTTGAAAGAATTCATAACCCCTCCTTTAAACAAAAACACTTTTAATAGGCCTTTAGTGCTTGAATTGGTGCAAATTAAACATAGTAACTGTCATATGGGATTTCTACAATGCTCATTATGATACAGGTGAGCTGTTTTTGGAAAACCTGAAGAAAGACTGCATTAATAAGGATGCACCCAATGCAGGATGCAGGATGCAGGATGCACCCAATGCACATAATTGGGTGGGACCAAGCTAGGAAAGAATACCTCAGCCAGTTCCAGATCCCAATAACCCTGGTCACTATGTGAAGCATTTTGAAACCCCGACGAGTAGAAGATTTCCGGATGATTGGCAGCCCAGAGCTAATATTAAAAAGAGGGTTTAGTAATGGAAATCTGCAGACAGAGACAGACATTGACCGCTTTGCCACCACCAAATTTACAGTTGATCTGAAATTAGTAAACGTTTGTGCAGCATCTAAATGATCTTAAACAAAGATCACAGATGAGAGCTGCTCAAAGAGAAAGGAAAATGTCAGCAGCTTAGGCAGAAGACATTCGAGGAATATGAATGGCGACAATTAGTTCTGGGAGGAGAGATCAGCAAATTGAAAGTATTCGAACTAGACAAATATCTGCACAAACACAATCTTCTTATCGGAAAGAAAGCATTAAAGGACGATAAAGTAAAATGCGTAATAAGTCATGTTATTAGAAACGATTCTTCAGCAACTCACACAAATATACGCTGTCGCTCGAACCAGTTACAAAAAAGAGATGCGTGGATGAATCAGACCGAGGATGACGAAGACAACGACGTCGACGACGATGATGATGATGATGATGATGATGATGATGGTGATGATGATGATGATGATGATGATGATGAGAGGTGGGATTTAAAAGAGGACCTGGCCCTGAATGATTTGGATGAATCGGCAGAATTGGGGGACAGTGAGATAGAAGAGAATGAAGATCAACCAGAACTATTTGATCCGGTTATTCTTAGGTCGATTCCTGGAGCGAAACTAGAAAAGTAAAGCCATATTCCTTGGAATGAATGTAAGTGTTCATTGATTTCTAATAACCCCTCCTTTTTCTCTGTGGATATTCCATAACCCCTCCCCCAGCACTTCCCAAAAATCCATAACCCCTCCCTAAAATCATCCACCCCCCCTGCTCTAAATAATGACCTCTCCCTTAGGCGATACATGCGAAAGAAAAACCTGCATTTGATCCATAAATTAAAACGAAGAAGACAGCAAGAAACCTGATATTATGACAACCGTTTATTAAGATTAAAACTTTCTCAGCTTTTACTGATCTGGCACGTCTGAATAGCTCTGTGTCCGGTTAGAATTATTCAAAACTCAGGCGCTTAAAAAGCAGTAGCTGTACTACATGAATATGGGCACGGAACACAGGCACAATTCACGTTCCCGAAAAAATTGGGCTATTTGATTAGTGGAGTTTGTGAGACATGGAATGAAATGTAGAGCTGTTGTTTCTAGGGGTAGTGCTTAAGCGATTGATAGTGATAAAATTAAAGTCACTGCTGCAAAAAATAGAAGTTGAGAAACGAGCGACACATTGTGGAGCTATTCCATTGGATAAAAGCAAAGCGAAAAAAATTTTTTTCTCTCTCGTAAGGGAGTGGGGTTAGCGTGACATCAGACTCCTATGGCATGTTTATTGCTTCTGTCCGTGATCTAAAAACAACATTTCGGGCTTGTTATTTTCCACAGCAAATACAGGTTCTTAAGATCTTCAGCTAAGTACTTTACAGATTGATAAATAAAGTGTTCTTAAAATAGAATTTAGAGACGATAAGAATCTTCTTCCCGCAATATAAATGACAGTTTAGTGGGTTTGTGAGTCTATCTTTTTCTCAAAGATTGCCAGCAAGCGCAACAGACGTTGGCCCATGATGAAATATTTCTTCGAAGTTATTCTATACACTAGTTTCGTCGCCGTTCTTGCAAACTCCTCAGTGAAACCCGCAGAAAGTAACAGCGATGTGAAGAAGGCCCGGTCTGATATGATAAACAATTACTACGCCGGACCCCACTGCAAGAAATTCGAACAACATTTGGCCAAAATGCAGCAAGAAATCAGGACACTGATGGAAGAAATAAAACTTGTGGTCCTCCTGGCGGTGAACAGTCTTCAGAAGTGAAGAAAGAGAGGGGAGAGGAACGGGTAGGTAAATATCTTATCTCCCTATTTTTAAACTCATTTTTCTCCCTCCTCCCTAATTTTTTTGGCCGTTTCTCCCTCCTCTCTGATTTTTAACCTTTCTCCCTGATTAGTGCTTAAACGGGTTTATATTACGTAACACTACACTTGCAGTCTAAATTCTTTCCAATATTGTGACTTTACTAAAAAAATTTGTGCTCATTGAAGACTTTGACTACCTACAGACTGCTAGATTTAACATGTAGTACCAGCTTACCTATGAATACAGTTCGAGGCCAGCAAATTAATACACGGAAAATGAGAACTAGTTTTGCATACTTTCTAGCAAAGCAACATCCCAAGGGTTTGGTCAGTAAATCTGATAATTTTCTAGTGCCTTCAGGCCGGTTTGCCTAAATCGCAACTTTTTTGTTTGTGGCTGAACTAGAAATGTTTATTGTTTGTTGATGAGCGTGAAAAAGTTAGGATTTGGACGTTAAAGAATCAAGGTAATGCAACATCAACCAGTAAACGAAATCCACGAAGATCTTAAAACGAAAAATGTGTTTAAAGTACGATTGCATCGTCAGTCAGGTTAGTTTACTAGTTTACTGACTTCCCTTCAAATTATTCTTATTGAGCAATTTGAAGTAGAATTATTTTTGCACAAAAAGGTTTCAGAGTTTTACGTGACACAGTGCCAAAAAGACATCCAGAGCATGTCAATGTTTGAGTGACAGCCAAATTGCTATAAAGATCACAACATGGCGCCGTTATCGATGGCAGACCATGACATGAATGCC
>Ga0126336_10001789_pt1 | contig 11691 bp, 3 predicted proteins | sample SidCmetagenome_FD_92530 | JGI IMG/M metagenome (GOLD analysis project Ga0126336, IMG submission 92530) | Coral microbial communities from El Islote,Puerto Morelos, Mexico - Siderastrea C C metagenome | ecosystem: Host-associated > Invertebrates > Cnidaria > Coral | place: El Islote,Puerto... | reverse complement strand
TTTAAGGGAAACAAGATAACTCATAATTCTGTAACTAGGTGGTGAGGAGCGCCAACACAAGCTATAAACATCCTTTTAAAATCGCTTTGTTAAACTTTATAACGTGTAGTATAGTTTTAACAGGCCATATCTTTTTCGTTTTGCGCGTTGAGGTGGATACTGCAATTAAGTGACCTCAAAAACCCTACCTTATTGGGCGGCCCATACCTATATAGCGTATATAAGGAAGTACCCCCCCCGGGGAAATACTTAAGTCGTTAACTTTTAAAGTCGAATTATTTTGTTGTCTTTCGTTATCTTCAATAAACTTGTACTTATTTTTCTAATCATTACATCATGACCATCAAGAAGTAACTACGAACTGTAGGCCCCCGGCAATACTGCATTACAGGAGCCTTATTTCCGCTGGCTATCTCGTATAGAAATACAATATATTTTTGGTATGGGTATTTAAAAGGGGTACTATTTTCGAACAAAATCAGTACATTATTAAAAGCGTAAGTCTTTTTATAAAATATTGGGAGAGCCTTCTCGTACGAAAGCCTATTGAGTAAGTGACCACCCCCGTCCGGGGAGCCAAACATTATATGCTAATAAGCTTTCCTTTTCACTGCGTCTGTGACTGCAGATTTTTATTTAAAAGTTTTTTTTTTGCGCGTTTTTGGTACGCAGCGAAGGCTTGTTCTTTCCTCCTAAAGGTCAGTTATCATCAGTTTTGTCCGCCTTGACAAACGTGTAGTTTCCCTATACGTTTCCGTTTCACATTTTCTTCTTGCGTAATGAATTGACAAAAATTCAATCAAACACTGTGAGAAAATCAGTCGTTACGCCGATTAGAATGACGTTTTTTAGACCCTGATCAGTAAAGGTTAAACGTGAAACATAAGTTACACCGAAAGCGAATCCTAAGAACAAAGAAACGAAGTAAGGTAAAATGTAACGTAAAATGTACTTTAAAATGTTATGAAACTTTCTCTTGTTTTGGATCAGTTGCTTGACCTGGGAACTACACCGAGGTCAATGGATCTTGTACAGTTAGGAAAGTGGCTTGTTTATCACGCCATTTCAAGTGCCTTGTGATTCCCCATTCCCCATTCTTCGTTTTAGTAACATCCGATTTATTGCTGGCTGTGCTTGCCGTTGTTGATTTGCGTAATTTCAGACAACAAATTTTAATTCCGTAACGATGGCACTTTTCCTCACAGACAGACCTCTCATCATAGAATCAAACGAATTCCTTCCTTTCCGGTTGTTGAGCAGTGTTTCGAAACAAGATGTACTCGAGAAAAAGGTCACGTAAGTCCCAAATTTTACAAAAGGCTTGCCACTTCGTCCACCATTTCTTTCGCAAGAAAACCTCTTTCCATACAATACTGGCTAATATTTTCATCCTGGTTCCTTTGTATAGTAGACAACTAATAGATACGATTCTTGTCCTGTTTGTCAGCCCTTTCACGTTCGATTTAATTATGAGGTCTTACAACTGAGGTGTGCACCACATGTGTAACAAGTTCCATTTAATTAGTTGCGATCTTGTGTGTATGCATTGTTCAACATATTCATAACAAAGCCTTACCTTCAACGACGATGCACAACAACAAGTACAAAGCGATTAAATTGGACATTGCTCTTGACAACAAAATCCGAAACAAAACGTTTGGCCCTCCTTTCCAAAACGTGAGCCCGCGATATTATAACATTGCGCGCAGGTCACGCTTTTGTTCAGGTGGGTTGCATTTGCGTGACTTTTCAAATTTCCCATACAACGTGCCAAATGCAAACTTCTATGTAACTAGAACGTTATCGCACTTTTCGTCTTAGGTCGTGAACTTCTGTTGAAATGTATTTGAATCTGACTGCACAGAGAGTAACACTTGGGCGGGGAGGGGGGGCGGGGGTTTTGTAATACCGAGCCTAAATTAAGGTAAGGGCTAGGTCTAAATTGATGATCTAGGTCTAAACTGATTTAGAACCGAAACACTGTTATCCTCATCTATTTGTTCCTGGCATGCTTGTCCACAGTCGTCATTTGTAATATCGGATCTTGGAACATTTTCCGTGTGGTTTCTCGTTTTTTGTTTTTTTTTTGTTTTTGTTTTTAATGTTACATTATTAAAACGGGCCCGTAGGGCACCGTCTTATAGTTCCACGAAAGTTTCATTGTAGCAGCTTTGTAGCTCAGATGGTAGAGCAGTGGTCTAGTAACCCAGCTTAACCCGAAGATCGTGGGTTCGAGTCCCACCTTTTTTTTTTTAGTGACGCTTGGATTTTCAGTGTTGCAGTTTATCATTTCCCGTTAAGGCTAATCAGTCAACTCCAGTAGTGAATATGAATCCCCCACTAGGCTTGGATAAATTCTGCCAGCAGAATTTCAAGCAGAATAAGCGATTTTTGAGGCGAGCATTCTGCCGGCAGAATAAGGCATTTTCGAGCAGAATTTGAGCAGAATAACGGAAAATCGGCCAGTAACACTAATGATATGCATAACAGTTGTAAGAAAAAATGAAAACTAAATAAAAACAAAAAGTACAAAAAAAATTACACAGTCTTTATGCATTTGCTTAATGTTCCTTTTTGTAAGATGCACATAAACAATTCACTTTTTCGTCTAATATCAGTGATATAAAGTGAGATGAATTACAATTTTGCTACATTTAGTGAAAATCTAATGAGTATTTAGGGGAGATGCCTAGGCTCCCTTCTATATTTGTTTGGCCCGAAGGGCCGAAAACTTTTCGGGTACCGAGTAGAATTCGAGCAGAATAAGCGATTTTTACGAGCACTGCTGGCAGGCAGAATAAGCCATTTTACGAGCAGAATTTATCCAAGCCTACCCCCCACCCAGGACATTTGTGGGAAGTTTTCCACTAAGAGCAAACTTACGCAGTTGAAAAAAGAATACCTGGTTGCATTTAGACGTTTAACGCGATTTGCTTTTCTTTTGCATACTTTTATATTTACTGCTTTGTGTGGCTGACCGACAGCTTGGAGGTTGCGATGCTTGAACGCGACTCGATGCCATGACCCTATGATAACAGATCAACTCTCAACTGAGCTATCCAAGCCAATTGTCGAGGTCAATTGTAGGGTGTTTCTTGGTGTTACAGCTACCACTGTTAGTTAGCTATTGTGTTTAGGTCTGGGTATTGTTGATTGTCTTTTGAATCTTTTGTTGTAAGTCATTTGGTGATCGCAACACCAAGATGGTTCCACAGATTTTTCTGATTTTGCGATTTGTCTCTATATTGTAACCACTTATGACTATACAATTTTATTTAATTTTCAGAACACAAGACCAAGAGTATCTCAAGAACAAGAAAAGATGATCTAAAAAAGAAAACACCGCCCTTCTTCATTTCCAGAGGCTTTTCACTGAAATGAGCTTATCTTGTTTGCAATTCATGAGCGGTGACAAAGTGTAATAAACCAATCAAAAGGCATTATTTTTTAGCTTTCTAATCAGTATTTATTAAAGATCGTAAAACTAATAAAAACATATCATAACAAACTCTTAAAAATAAGCGTGTGTGATATTAGTTTCTCTTCTTTCGAGAAAATTCTATACCATTAAAACGGATATATACATTCACGGAACTAAAGCTACGTAGCTTGAATTCTATTTACACACATATGGAAAATTATTTTGCTATCTCTGTTACAAGTGCTAATTATCTAATGATATCTCTACACTACCGCTCGATCTCTTCGAAACCTTTGGGTAATTTATAGTTATGTGACGATCGATTGATTAACTTAATTTCGAGATGCTTCCACGACAACCTGACATATTTCCGCTTTCTTTTTTTTTCTTGCGCGTACAAAATTGAACCAGCTTCACTACAATACAGTCCAGATATCTTGAACCGAAAAACTGTTTTTCCTTAGAAAATACTGTGCAGCTACGGAACTGGCAACATTTTACACTTTCTTTAAATGCTCGACATAACTGGGTTCTGCCAGAGTAAATTGGTTTTTCCAAATCAAAAACCGTCGGTGAGTGAAATCGTCCTTAAAATCTCTCGCGATTGTCATCATGGAGGTACAGTGCAATATTCATTAAAAAACTTTTTAACCTTTTAATCCCCAATTGTGATCAGCATCAAATTTCTCCTCGTAATATCAGTGTATTATGACACTTCCAGCTCATGACAATTAAGAACATGATCACCAAACATAAATTGCCTTGAGGTTTGAACAAAATCTCCCAGCTTATCCTCAAAAAAATGCATAGAGACCAGCAAGGAGAATTTGCATTATGATGCTGGGGCTTAAAGGGTTACTAACGGAAGTGACGTTGGTCTAATGAGGTGTGTCACTCCCATTTGGAAAGGGTCATCGCCTTAAATTAAAAGGGAAAACTCTACGCAATGAAAAAATTATAATTCTTATAATAATAACTTCGACCTTATCCCAAAGCGCTCTTCAGCGGACAATAATTCTCTACATTTCCTTCTCTATGTTTACAATGTGATCGAGTATCAGGAGAGTTAAAAATGGCCTTTTATCGCCTATTTTTCTCACGTACAAGGTAATCCGATAAAAAAAATCGTGAAACATCGTAAATTGCTTGTTTCCGTGTTGACCGTCAAACGAACACTGAGTGACGTCAACTTCGCCTTTTTTTTTTCAAAACGTTCAGAAAATAACATAATTAAAGTAGCTTTCATGATATTGTTAATTATCGTCAAGGAGAGGTTACATCTCCATTCAGTTGTGACATTTGCCCTTGCTGCCACCTCGACGCCCTGATTTTCTCCTCCGGTGATTCTTTGTTGAAGATTTTAAGTTTGTCTCTAAAGTGCAGATTCTCAGGTTTCTTAGAAACAAACTGATTCTCTGATTTCTCCTCATCCGTCAAGGACATCCTTGCTAGGCGGCCGCGAGCAATGTCGGACCCATTCACGTCATCGTTATCCAATCGCGCAGGCTTCGGAGCGTAGTAAGACTGAGAGCGTGACGAGGGCCCGTCAAGAACATTTTCCTGAGATCCATACCTTGCAGGGGGTGGGGGAGGGCCTTGTTGGTTCATCTCAAAAGGAGCTGGATAAGACACAGGACGAGGTTTTCTTGGTAACGTGACGTAGCTAGGGTAGGCAGATGAGGACGTAATAGGTGGCTGACGAAGCGGAACTCCTGTACTGGAGTATGCCGTGGGGTAACCCGGTGTATCCCGAGGTCCCTGGGGTGGAATAGTTACCCGGGACGTGTACCCTAAACTTCGAGTTCGCGGATCACTATTGAGGGCATTGTAACGGTCGAAACTTTGCGGCGATTTCAATGGAGGAGGAGGTGGGAAGCCATCGTCTTCTAACAACTCGTCAGGGGGTGGGGGCGGCGGAGGAGGAGGCGGTAGGTCGTCGTCATCGTCAGGGAGGGGTGGCCTGGCGGAACCCAATTCTTCGTCGTTTGGTGCTCGAGTGTTCACGTACCTAACGCTGGGAGCAGGTGTGACTCGTGCTGTGTAACCTGACGGTGTTCCAACCACATACGTAGGGGAAGCAGGCTCCCGAATTTCGGTCGCAACATTGGAAAAGGACACCTGCTTCTTGGGTTTGGACGAACCAGAATTCTTAAGAACAGACACGGGTTCTGAACGCCGCCGATTGATTTCTTCATCGATTAGTTTCCGTCTGCGTTCGTAATCAGCGGTGGCGCGACTCTTGAGCTCGTTGACATGTTCCTCAGTGGAAGGCTTCCGCGTCCTTCCTTCCTGAAGCTCCTGATCTTCCATCTGCTGTTTCCGTAACTGCTCCTCCTTTTCTTTGATAATTCTTTGCTCCTCAAGTTGCTTTCTCCGCTCAAAGTCTCGCCTGAGTTCAGCTTCTCGTTGTTCTTCAGCCAACAGTCGCTCCTGCTCATCTTTCTGCCTCTGGGAATCCCGTCGCAGACGCTCCTCCTGTTCGCGCCGCTGTTGTATCTCCAGCCGCTTTTTGTTCCTTTCCTCCTCCTCTTGCATTTTCTTCTCCAGGCGGAGCTTCTCCTGGTCCATTCTCTGTTGGTCTCTCTTTTCTCGTTGTTGTCTCAGCCACTCCTCTTGTTCCCTCTCACGCTGTTCCTGTATTCGCCGCTGAGCCTCTCGCTGTTGCTCGCGGTCCATCTCGAACTGCTGAATCCGGCGCTGTTGTCTCTCACTGTGGGAAAAAAAAAACAACAGTGTTAAGTCTAACTCTTGTAGACATTGCCACTTTTGTTCACATGTCCCAGAAGATATTATCCCTGATCACATGCTAAAATCTTGGCGTTGTAAATTGTAAGCAAGTTACATGTGACAGTCAGGAGCGTTTTTAACTTGGAAGGTTTTCCGCATTTTGGGATGGTGGGAGATGTCCAAAAGCATTCTCAGCCCACCCCTCTCCCCACGTAAAGTTAATTCAGTTCGACTTGTTTGCGAGCGAATGGAAAACGAACTAGGCTTACATTTTCTAATTCCATTGAAGGAGTATTTTGAACAATTGATCTGTTTGAAACTAACAGTTTCCTAAAATCCAGTGCCTTTGTTTTTCTCCAACTGAACGTGCCTATATTGTTTGCTACCTTAAAATTTTATACTTAAAGCAACATACTCTTACAGGTTGTTTCGGTAGGTTGTAAGTAGCTTCAACTATACTGTGCGACAACAATTTACTACTCTCATCAGTCCCAGCCATGATACAACAGACGGATAAAGCAGAACAATTTACAATCCCGTGCTTATTGGCTTTAAGGTAGACACGCCCCTAAGTCAGTTGCAAGCTTAAGTTATAACGTGTATATCGGTCCTTAAAAGTGTTAGTTTTTGGTATTTAGCTACCTAGCCAAATTTCTCCTTATGGAACCTTGAGTCTTCTAAAGACCTTTTCAACTTTTTGGCCTGTGAATAAAATCCTAACGCGTCACCGCTTATACAGAAGCTTTTCAGCGGTACTTTGATTTGACATTGCTTGCTTTTTTAGTAGGAAGCAAAATGATTATTGGGATTTTCTTCAAAACCAATGTTGGGTGATCGATCTTGGAAGATAAGTAATTAAATGAAAGTTATAATTGCACCTAAAGTACCTTCTAATCCTCTCCTCTTCTTCATCTTTCTGTTGTCGTCTTTTCTCGGCTTCTTTCCTCTCCCTTTCCCGTCGCATGGTCTCGTCAAGCAACAAGTCAATCTTTCTTCCTCGCTCCATTCTCTCTTCTTTATCGGGTGGGTGGTACTTAACACGTGTCACAGATACCAGGCCCCCAGCGGTGCGTTCCTGTGACAACGAATACACGATATCAGTCTAATGAAAGAGAATACCGTCTTTTGATTAAATGAGAGCAAGGTTTGCGGAAGAAGAGACTATTCTGATTGGCCACCAATACTATTTCACCGACAACGCAATGAATGTAGCGATTTTGAAAAAGTCTTAAAATCAAGTTCAAGAATTTGGTTCATCAAAAACGAAAACAATGATGAAGCTCGATCTTTCACAGTGCCATCACATTAGACACTTACGAAACCACGTCTCCCAGTCACAGAGGAACCTGACGAATAAGACCTAGCGCGCCACATGCCTCCCTGCAGCTTGGTGACTGGCGCATCCAACCGGTCAGCGGAAGGATCCGCGGACTCATGCTAGTGATGTATAATCAACACACTTCACTTTCTCATTTTAGCGACATAAAAGGTAATTGAACCGCCTCTAGCCGAATAGCTATTGACATTCTATCAAACTGAAGAAACAGAAGTCAGGAATGCCGCTTCTGAAACCAAAATGATTTGAGGAAGAAACCGAAAATTTGAGTTTTGAATTTGGTTAGATTTGATGGGCAGAGCAAATTGTGATAATGTACCGAAGATAAAAAAATAAGTGTTGTAGTAAATTTTCAATTAAAGTATTCAACCATTCAATCATTTTTAATTAATTAATTTAATTATGGAGGGTACCCCGCCCCCGCCCCCGCCCCCGATTCCTTAATTGATCGCTGTTTTCGAAATCAAAAGTTACTTTTCATGTCAATTACACTAGCAACACTGTAGCCACGAGAGATTTCCTTTCAATTGTTCCTAATTGTCGTATTGTTTTTTATCCTGTTTCGTTTTTGTTGTTCTGTTTTCGCCCTTAGAGTCGTGTTATACTACCCGTATATTCCTGCACGTATTTTCGTCCTATTGTTTCTGTAGATCAACATAAAAGTTTCGTTTCGTATATTTAAATCAGTTTTTTGTCACCGGAGTGCCGTACAGATCTTGTAAGTTTCGCATTTTCGTTTATGTTTCTTTAGTTCGTTATTTGCTGTTCATTATTTTATATTTTTCTGTATTTTTTAGTGAATCGCAAAGCTATAGTCGAATTTCAAGCTGTATGGAGTGTTAATTACAAACACCATATAAAGCTCTATAGATTATTACATTGCCTTTAATAAATTCTCAATTACTACAATGGCAAAAGTATCAACCGAGGCAGGTAACAGCCAAACACTGGTTAAAGATTAAAACACAATCGAAAACAAAAATCTGCCTCCTCGATAAGAGAGATCCCAGAACACCGTTATAACTCAATGTCAACCTACCTTACAGAGCAACTGCCGTGAGACACATTAAAAATGTTAAAAAGCTACGAAGTACTGGTATATCTAATTACGGTACATGTCAAATCAAGTTAATTTTAAAAGAACACGCAAATAAGTATTGCGAAAGACTGCGATAAAGCAACTGAAATTTGCATACTACGTAAAACGAATTGCATCACACAATTTTAACCAGTCATTCTCAGCCAAAAAAAAGAGAGCACTCGACAAATTATATCGGCAGTGATAACACAATCTTGCAGTGTTTTCAGTTTCAACAAAATTGTAAGCGAAATTTTGCCAGTTTCAGAAAGGGACCTCAGTGATCGATGTAGAGAGTTTTATAAAACGAATAGAAAATTACAATTTGTAATCTAAAGTAACCAACTTTCAACAAATTTGGAGATTTTTGGGTCTGCTTCCCAAACATATGTCTCTCTCATGCCGCCAAACGGAAACTTTTTGTTTAGTCATCAATAGGGCAGGGGAGCTGCTTACGGTTCAATTTCACGGGCTTTACGCAGTCTAATATAGATTTTCAAACTGACTCTTTTTGTATGATCAATATTTTACGTCTCATTTTATGTATTTGTTTTTGTCGTGGCATACCTGTAAAGTAGCTGGTGCAGTTTTAAACTAAACCATATAGCTAAGCGTATGCATCCACGGTAAATAAAGTGCTATGTTTTTTTTTATGTTCTGTAGAAATGACAAACATTTTGTAATGAGAATTTACCTCTTCATCACCAGCTACCTCCTTTCTCTTTCGTTCCTCTTCAAGGCGCTTTTTAAACTCTCGTTCGACTTCATCAGGTGACAGCGACTCAATCAAATCCAGGTACTCTTTGCTTCCCTTGTCGCTTGATTTCAGTCGCGCTTGTTCCATGCTGCGCAGCTGTACCTGTTCCTCCTCCAATTGTCTCATGTGATTCTCTCGCTCTCTTTGTTCATCTAATTCCTCCTTTTGCAACTGGTTCATGATCCGCTCCTCTTCGAGTCGTTCGCGTTCCTCACGTTCCCGTTCTCCGCGTTCGCGTTCCGCACGATCACGCTCAATGCGCTCAAGTTCTTGGCGTTCCCTGTCTCGGCGCTCACGTTCCTGACGCTCTCGTTCTTGCCTTTCACGCTCTGCGCGTGCACGCTCCAACTCTTGCTTTTCACGTTCTAATTTCTGTTCTCGTTCTTGTTTTTCACGACCCAAACGCTCTTTTTCTCGCTTGCTATACTCATCTTGATCTCTCCTCTGTTTTTCCAAATGGAACCGCCACGCCCTTTCCTCTTCTTCGCGTCGTTCTCTTTCCTCAGCTAATTTAGATTCATCTTGCTGCCAGCGAGCAAATTCTTCTTTTTCGTGTGGTCTCCAGTTATCCTGCGGCTCCCGTGGTTTTCGATCTGGTTCGCCCTCACCAGGCCTCGCAGGTTGTACGCCACCAGCAGCAATCTGGGATTGAGTGACCATGATGATTCGGCCTTGGCGTGAATTGCGGCTGTCTATGCGGATAGGACTGGACGGAGGCTCATCCGGAGAATTGTCCTTAGGACATTAACAAAAGAAAAACAACCAATTAACCCTTGTACTCAAGGGCGTAAGAGTCATAACTGAAAACACTTTAAAGTTTTCTGTAGTAAAATGTAAAAACAAACGAACAAAAACACAGGGAATGGCTGCACAATAAGAAGCAGAGAGCCTGTGTTATCACACGAATATAAACTTGAAAGCACCCGTAGACCATTTCACCAAATTCGAAAGTAACGACCCAGGCCCTCACTACTGTGCTTTATCGTAAATGGAATGTACTATTGTTTTGTTACAAACCTCTCTCGGGGACCCCCTCCTGGGTGATGTTGAACCAGGTGACACGGGTGCAGCATAAACCCTGCCCCTGTTTTGAGCTACCACCTCCGGCTCTTCTATTTTCACGGTCAGAGGTGACTTCTGTCGTTCTTTGTCCGATTCATCAAAGCGGACTCTGTAGGGAGATCGGACGGGCTCAACTTGAACGGCCTGGGGCGAGGCACGCGGCCCAAACGGCTTTTGCCGACGCTGTTGTTCACCGATCATTTTCAGCGCGTCCTCGGCTCGCTTTCGTTCCACTTCCTGCCGACGCCTCTCTTCGTTAAACCGACGCTGTTCGTCTATCCTCCGTTCCTCTTCTCGTCGGCGTTCTTCGTCTAACCTTTGCTGCTCCTCGGCTAGTCGTCTTTCTTCTCGTTGGCGAGCTTCTTCGATTCTCCGTTGTTCTTCCGCGTACAGTCGTTGCTCCTCGAGTCTACGCTCTTCTTCACGCCGGCGTTCTTCTTCTAGCTTCTGTTCTTCGGCACGCCGTCGCTCTTCCTCTAATCTTCGTTGTTCGTCGGCACGTCGTCGCTGTTCCTCCAGTCGCCTCTCCTCCTCTAGTTTCCTTTTTTCTTCTTCAGCTTGCCTGCGTTCCTCCTCAAGCCTTCTTTCTTCTTCTTCTCGATACCGCCTCTCCCTCTCCGCTCTAACGCGCTCTTCTTCCAGCCTCCTTTCTTCTTCTGCTTGACGCCTCTGCTCCTCAATTCGCCGTCTCTCCTCGTCTCCATCCTTTCTCCGCCTGTCGTCGTCTATCTGCCACTGGTCCTGGTAGCGTCCCCCTCTGTCTTCATCACCCCACCTGTTGAACGACTGATCACGGTCCTGTTGCAGCCATCGCCCAGGAGACCGCTGCATTTCTTGTTCTGAGATCGTGGGCGACGCTTGAACAAGCTCTTCGTTATCCACTGCTACAAGCTTCTGCTGGGGCTCTGAAGGAGAAAATGCAAGTTCATCATTAGAAAACAGTACATGTTTGACTTGCGCAATACTGCATTTTGTTACACAATGACGATCTGCAGGCACGTGCGGCTCAACAGCTCTCACTTACATGGACAAACTTACAACAGTTTCATACAGTACACAGATGCAAAAGTTAGAATCACTTTGAACAGCACAATAAACAGCACCACAGAAAAGTACTGCTCAGTAGCTTTCAGTTAAATGGTCACACTTTAGGATTTCATCATCACACTGAAAAGTTAGAAACACCTTGTACAGCACAGTAAATAGTACCACAGGAAAGTACTGCTCAGTAGCTTTGATCTGGATGGTCACAGTTTAGAACCACCTTGAACAGCACAATAAGCAGTACCCCAACAATTTCCATTTGAATG
>Ga0126336_10001788_pt1 | contig 11691 bp, 4 predicted proteins | sample SidCmetagenome_FD_92530 | JGI IMG/M metagenome (GOLD analysis project Ga0126336, IMG submission 92530) | Coral microbial communities from El Islote,Puerto Morelos, Mexico - Siderastrea C C metagenome | ecosystem: Host-associated > Invertebrates > Cnidaria > Coral | place: El Islote,Puerto... | reverse complement strand
TAATAATTGTACTTAAAAATTATTTTTGGTTGTTTTAAAGCTTGGAGGAGGATGTGAGCTGGCCATGATGTGTGATATAATTTATGCTGGAAACAAAGCCAAATTTGGTCAACCTGAGATTCTACTTGGCACTCTTCCAGGTGTGATTCACTTACTTTAACCAATCTCCCTTGGCTAGATTAAAAACTCAAATCTTAACCACAGGGTCCCCAACTGCTGGATTAGCTTTATCACAATCATTTAATGAAAATATTGTTGTTTACCTGTGTTCCTGTGTCTTAAAGAGTCATTTTGGAAGGGATTTGAATTGAAGTGGAGATGGTTTACCATGCTACTTTCAAATGTTCATTTGTCTGGTGTGTTGTAAACAAGATGCGACAATTACGTCTCAAGTTGCCATTATTATTAACTAAACTATTAACTCTCCTGGGGAGACAATCTCAGGTTTCAATTAACGGCCAGATGGCAGGGTAAACTGTCTCTGCTCTGATTGAAATCCCTTGCAAAACGACTCAAAAAGACACAAAACACAGGTAAATGTTTTTATTTTATGTTTTTATTAAATGATTGGATATAGCCAATACAGCACTTGGGTACCCTGTGTCTTAACTAATGTGAATGACATTTTATAAATCCCTTAAAAGTGTGAAAGATCTCATGGACTACTTACTTCCTGTGAGGATCGTCCAGTACTGACAATGCTGTAGTAACTGATTGAATCAGAGAAACAAAGAAAATACCAAAAGCATTTGCCTCCTTTTTTTTCTGTACAGGTGAGGCATTGCTTTAATTGGGAACTTCATTCACTCAACCCCATTTTACCTTGTGGTCTTGTCGCGTCAACTTTAAATTTTGATTTGAGCATATAGTATTTATTCGAATAATAGCCGGGGGCAATTATTCTTTTTTCGCACCAAAAGGGGGCGATTATTCGAGGGGGGGTGATTTAACGAGGGGGGCGATTATTTCAAATACTGCTCATGGGAAGTTGTGCCCTAAATATTTTTTATTTTATTTTCTCATTCAAAATAATCACATCATGTAAACTGAACTGGGGCATTCTAAGTGTTTTCAACTTAAGTACTTTTCAATGTCAATATCTTCGGAATAAAGGAAAAAGTAAAATACATGGACATTACAATCCAAAAAACTATCACAATACCTGTGCTTTTTTAAATTATCTGTTGTGTATAATGATTAAATCAAAGCTTGTATCCTATGCAATTGGATATTCAAGGTGTAAATTTTTAACTTGATGGGGGGAGTAAAAGAAGGGGGAGATATAGGGCGAGGAGGTTGATTATTAAAAGACGATGGTGAGGGCTAGGAGAGTGGGGAGGCGATTATTTTAGGGGAGTGAAGGGGGTGGGGGGGGGGGCGATTATTCAAGGGAGGCGATTATTTCACAATCCCACAAAAGGGGGGCAATTATTCGAGGGGGGCGATTAATCGAGGGGCGGCTATTATTCGAGGAAATACGGTACTGCTAATTGAAATAAAAGTACACTGTATATGCTCTGTACAAGTTAACGTTCCATATACATGCAGGCGGCTTTCATTAATCAAATCTAAATTCATGAAATGTACAAATAATTTTAAGGAGCACTTCAAGATTTAATGTGAACAAGAAATAAGGAGTGAAGACCGGTGTCTCTTTTTGTTGGTTTGTTTGCTTTTTTAAGGTGCTGGAGGAACGCAACGTCTTCCAAGAGCTGTGGGGAAATCACTCGCCATGGAAATGATTTTAACTGGAAATCCCATAACAGCAGACGAGGCTCACAAATCAGGTTCATATTCTTTTTGCTGATTTAGCAAAAAACTGTGTTGAAACTTTTGACTATAAGATGAATGACATCTTTTTACTCAGTCCTCTGGGGGGTGGAAAAAGGGTGGTTGTGAACTTTCAAGTCTTGGTATGTTGTTGGCTCGAACGTCGTATAAACTAAATATACTTCAAACCCGCACAAAATGTGTTAAGCTGTTCTCTGTCTTTAAGGTTCCTGTTGACTTGAAATTAAAAGAACGTAGGCCATAAAGCTCACTCTTTATTATGCAGCTGAGATTTTTCTGTCATTTATTGTCAGTAAAAACTTATATACATTTTATCTTCGCACCTTGTAAGCTTATTTTGAACTCGATGTAAATTTAATGGTATGAACTCCGTATAAATTAAATTTAATTGATAATTTAAATGTAGTTGTTTTCTTTAACTGTTCGACTTTCTCTCCTGACTTGCAGGCCTGGTCAGCAAAGTGTTCCCTGCTGAAGAGTTGGTCATTGAAGCCATTAAAACCGCAGAAAAGATATCTGGTTTATCAAAAATCGCTGTGCAACTAGCCAAAGAAGCTGTTAATACAGGTGATGAGACAATCTGTTGACTTATGGTGATGAAGGGATCACTACAGCGGTTTTTATTTGAATGTCGTGAATTCAAAACCAAAGGAATTACTCTGGCCAATAACAGGAGTTGCAAACAAGACAACGAACCAATCACAACAGACACAGACAGTACAATGAACCACTGGTTCATTGGTAACGTCTGTGTCTGTTGTGATTGAATCACAAAAGACACAGAGGATACAATGAACCAATCACAACAGACGCTAACACCACAATGAACCAATCACAACAAAATCTAACAACACAATGAACCAATCACCACTCAAAGCAAATATAGTACACGTGGTTTTATTTCTGATTGGTTGGTAGAGAGAAACGAGTTTTTGTCAAACCAATTATAGATTTAAAGTAACGCAAAACCAAAGCAAACGGGAACTACTTTATTGGCATTCATATGCAGACCTTTATATTTCCGTTATGCACGAGTAGTTTAAACTACAGCAATGTTTTTTTTTTCGAAGATGTTACACGGAAAACAGTTGTAAATAGTAAAAAAATTACCAAGTGCTACAAACCCAAAAGCCCGTAACGAATTTACTACTCTCGAGCCATTATTGTTAAGCATTTTCAAGACTTCGACTTAATCCCTGATAAAACACAACATAAGAAGCATCCTCGTTTATACATAAAGACTCGTAAGCCGTAGGCATTAAACGGTCTTAAACCCACAGAACAAGAAGGTAATACAAAAAGTCTGAGTTAATATTTTTAAATACCGAAGACTACTCAATGACCGTGTTTATTAGTTGGTTCTGTTTGAACTTTTTGTTTGAGTTGCCTATTTACAATCATTGTTTTAGGATATGAAAGTTCTTTATCAGAAGGCCTGCACTTTGAGAAAAGAGTGTTCCACTCAACGTTCTCTACGGTGAGTATCTTGATTTTAAACTGATGGTCGCCACCGAGCTTCTCACCCTAACCTGGTGGAAGTAATTTTTCAAGTAACTGCACACTGTATCTCGGTTCAAATCCCAGGCTGTCCTCGAGAAATAACTGAGCCTGCGGTCATAAACTTGAATGTTGCTACGCAACGTGACGTAACTTAATGGCGACACACTGACGTTGAGTGCTCATGCTCTTAAGAAATTGCAACAAAATAGCATCACAGTCATAAGTGTGAGAGATACTGAAACCGAATCCAAATATGAGAGGTGTAACATTATGATGCTAAAAGTTAATATGAACAGGACTATCAAAATGAAAACGCCACGTTTCTGTCATGGCATGACCTCTTGATCGGAGGTAGATTTGAAAACTGAAAGTTGGGGCTGCAGTGTTGTTCAAACAGTGAGCATTAAAGTATTGACTGATTAAACATTTATTTTCGTTTTGTTTTCAGGATGATCGCAAAGAAGGAATGACAGCATTCGTGGAGAAACGGAAAGCAGAATTCACTGACAACTGAAGTCTACTCTAAGCGTCTTACTCCTAGTGTCTTGACATGATCTGAATGAAAACAGGCCAATCATTGTATTGCCAAAGGAGCGGTGGCAGAATGGAATAGAGCAGCTTAGCAAAACTTGTCCAATTAATGATGTGCAGTGCGGATTAAAATCAATCATTAAATTAGTCTTGAAGTGCCTGTTATCTGTTGTTTCGTTGTCTGTTTTTGTCGTCGTTTTTTCTCAATTCTGTTCTTTCCTTTGTTTAAGCGAACCGATTTTTTGAGCGAAATTCTATCTTGCTGCTTGTTTTCAACACTTCTTTAGTACTGAAATCACGCCCATGCTATGCCCAAGTAGGCCCGATATTATACCAAATGAATTTCATTCTGTTGAGCTTCCGTTAAGGCTTTCTTCAGGTGTGAACATTGGTATGTAGAAAACACAAACAACCACAAGAAAAATGTTTCTGAAGGCCGAGTAACACGGGAAACTTTTTCCTGAAACCGTCGCACAACAATTTTGCCTGTACGTTTTGCAAAATGAAATTTGTTACGAGTGGGAACACGTACAACAAACAATCTCAACTTGCAACGCGATATTTTCGCGCAACAAGTTGCTGGAAAATGTAGCCCGTATTAGTGCATAGCATGATGCAGCGCTAAGATCTCAACAGTGCCTCGACTTAGTCCCCAGGGCCCTTTCCTCGTTCAAAATGGTGGCGCAAAGAATTTATTACGACCTCAGCAAAAATTCATGAACTTCTTTTCTGCAATCATGGATCTTTTTAAGATCCATGGCGTAACTTTAAATTTTCGATTTTTTTAAATTTTTGTCGCGAAACACTTTTCAACAAAAGTTACGTTCTTACGCAAACGGAGAAAAATTTTCCTTCCTCGTGGAGGCCATGACCGAGCAGACTAGTCCCTAGCGAGTGAGCCGGAAGTTCCCGTCATAGCCTGGGAACGGGTAATGTCATTTGACGAGGGAAGGCTTTGACACTGGACTGATGATCGAGAATAAGAACATTACTCCAGACAGAACGCTTTACACATTCCCGATGTGTAGTTATGACCCACTTCGCCAGAAAGAAGTCTTAGCTGTCGTAGCTGATTCCCGTTCGGGGGAATCAAAGCCTTTCTTCTTTGTCATGAAATATTAGTTTGTTGATAGCAAAATTAAACGCTTTTATTACTTAAAACCTAACTTAAGTTGAAGGTGAACCCATGATGTTTCGTTGTCTGGGTATATACAGTGAGATTAAATAAAAATTAGAAACGCCATTTAGCTGAAAATTCTAACTGGGTAATAACTTCACCTGCCTCGCAGCTGGTATTCAAATCTCGAAGACCTCCAGGAGGTGTAGCAAAGACATACATCGACCAAACTGGGAATGATATCGGACTGACAATAACTTCCAACACATATTGATGACGTGGCAATTAAGCTCCAACATACGAATAACTTCAGTGCTAAAGTATATTCACGCGTTTGTGTTGGGTTTCATTCTAATTAAAATGTATTTTATACAAGAACTGTTTTCAGTTCATGAGTTTGCAGCTATTGAGGTGTGAAATAAAAGAATTTGTGAGTAACAATTTGAACATAAAAATACAATATTTTTGACAGTTTAAGGTGTTTGGCTACTAACTGGTGGTGAATAAAATAGCTTTTCAAAATTGATGTACAGACAATATTATTAGAACTTCAATTTCATTAATGTCTTGTTATGCTAATCTTAATAGTCATGCTGTGTTTAATTCATGTTCGGCATTTCATCTTCCACTGCGCCAATAACAAGCCGAAAAGCGCCAGCTTCCATTATCGCTTCGCTGCCTCAGATCTGGCTCTTGTTTCACCGACTTTTCAATGGGTGTGATAAGCACAATTTACGGATTTATGAAAAGTATTTTCATCATCCTTGTCGATGGGTGTTTTATGTTTAGAATCATTCAGGAAAGCGGTAAGCTGTTTAATTGATGTTAATAATTACCCCTTTCTTGCACCAAAAAACTGAAATTATGTGTATTTTCCCCACTCTTTCACTTTAGTCTAAACTAGTTTTCACAACATGGAATTTTAATATTTTGTGAAGTTATTCTTAAAACTATATCGTAACCAATGAATACTTTGTTCTAAACTTGCTATAAAAATCGAGAGTCTAAAGGATGGAAATTATCTGACAACCTTGGCACAAACCATTAAAATATTTATAAGTCTAGTTTAAGACAATCAACAAACGTTTCCAGAGACTTTAAACGGCGTGATATATGTTTTTTTAAACAAACAATTGAAAACAGTTTTAAAGAAAAAAATGTTACTTCAAAAGCATTTCAAAATGTATTAGTAGATGTGTAAATCTCAATAAAGGTGTAGAGGAACGAACTTATTAAAACTCTTCTAGAGGTACTGTGGAGTAGCAGGTGACAGTATTTCTAACAACGCACGAACTATCTAACGCTTGAAATGTCACTCCTTTAGCTTGCAATGTAAGAAAAGAAACACGACATTTTTGTTCTTAAAATCTCAAACTTCAGACAGCAAGGCTGGTCCTTTGAAGGAAAAAGAGTTTTAACCCATATTGAAAATATAACCTTATCTTTTGGTTTTTCCAATTGTGTGGCCGACTAACACTTAATTGCGCAACCACTTGTACAGACATCCATACAAATGAAAATTAGAAACGCCATTAACTGAAAATTCTAACTGGGTAATAACTTCACCTGCCTCGCAGCTGGTATTCTTGGTGTCGCGGCGTAAAATTTCCAAGACCTCCAGGGGGTGTAGCAAAGACATAAATCGACCAAGCTGGGAATGATATCGGACTGACAATAACTTCCAACACATATTGACGACCTGGCAATTGTTTAAGCTCCAACAGACGAATAATTTCAGTGGTAATGTATTATCATGTCAGACCATTAAGGTTTTGTGTTATTTTTGGTTTTCATTCTAATTAAAATGTATTTTATACAAGAATTGATTTCAATTCATGTGTTTGCAGCTATTGAAGTGTGACATAAAAGAATTTGTGAATGACAATTTGCACGTAAAAATACGATATTTTTTACATGTTTAAGATGTTTAAATTTTTCTCGCTGCAAGGTTCCCTTACGGTAAGAATCTTGGTGATAGAGAAGATTTTATTTGTAATAAAATAACAATGACATGTTTTGACCATACAGTCTGCAACGAATTCATCGCTTCCTGGCCATACACTGTTCAATAACTTGGGAAAATGTTATGCTCGTTGAAACAAGTTGGCATGTCAAGTATTTTCAACAAACTCCTTTTTGTAACAATTGTTCCACGAAATGGTGGGCTATACATTTCTCTTATTTTCATATTCTTACATAACGTGAAAACAAAAACTGACTCCATGATTAGTTTTTTCTATTAAAATGTTGGGACCCCGTCCCGGCACACAACGTTCCCTTTCCGTTTAGATTTTATTTTTCACTTGCTGCGTAAATGTCGCGTGCAGCGGTCGTTTATACATAAAGAAAGATTTCAGAAATTGTTTCCTTTTATTTTGTCACCGCTCCTGGGAATGATTATCGTAAAAGATGTCTTTCGCAAAAGAAAAATATTCGCAAAAAAAATATATATAGATATATATTAAATTCGTCTTACGAATACCTTGTGTTCAACTCAATATGACTTGGAGTAGGACGTTACCCAAGCTACTCTTAGCGTCTTACCTGAATGCTGATATTAAAATAAAGCCAGCTTTGTCTAACTTGACATCATTTGCATCGTTTGTGAGTATTTCTTAAATAGTCCTTATGGTTCGCAGACATACTTCTGCTCCAACGAACTGAATCAGTGATTTTTTCAAAGAAGAAATTTTCGCTGTTTTTATTCTCTAAAGCAAGGCGACAATTACGTAAAAACACAGTTGATTATTTGGGAAAACAGACAAGTTTCCTTGGTTGGTGATCTCAACTTTTAATAGGCGTGTGTTTTTTTTTTTATCTCGACAGATGCTTGCCGTACGCTGGAGTTTAAACCGCCATTAGACAACAGCTATCTGGATGGTCATGTGATCAGGAGTCACGTGTTAAGTTGGGAAGGTGATTGCAGGTTGAAATGCTACATACACGATGACTGTATGTCAATCAACGTTGGAAAATTGGAGGAGGGCCAATACTTATGCAATCTGAGCAACTCAGATCATGAAATTCACCCTGAGGATCTTAAGATGGAAAATGGTTATGTTTATACTGCAGTTACGGTAATATTTCTTTTAAAGCTCTTGCGGGAAAAGCTGTTTTTTGTTTTTGTTTTGTTTAATACAATGATCTTTGGTCCTGACCATTAATCATCATAAGAGACAACTATCAGAGTGGTTTACCCGATGACTTTGGGGATAACGGCTGAAGTCCAACAACGGAATAGGCATTTTTGGTCTTTTCGGACTTGGGGAGGTGGGGAGCGGTGGACACCATGTGTAGTTTTGCCGGGGGAATTTTTGTGAGCACCTGCCAATTTAAAAGTTAACCGGATTAGCACACAAAGAGATGTTCTAGGATAATGTATAGTCTGAAAAACGTGAAATTTCTGAACATTCTGAGTGAATGAGCAAACGTAGAAGGATGATATTATCAAACCCTACATGCATATTCCCCTATATCATGAAAAATAGTGAAATGAGGAAGCCACAGGTTATCTATTGGACGCAAAAATACCCTTTTTGATTTTTTTAATTGACTTTGAAGTACATCATTTAACAACACTACTTACATAATATTTTAATTTTGCACTTGTGTAGTTCATCGCTTGGTGATTAATTTGACTGCCCGTATGACATGAGTCGGTATAGTACAGTGAAACCTCAATTTAACGAAGTGCCAAGGGACTGGGGAAATTGGTTCGTTATATCGAGGGCTCGTTATATGAGGTTCATTTCCATACATTACACTATTACTGGGCTGAAAAATATCGTTCGTTATACCGAGGACTTCCTTATATAGATGTTGGTTAAATTGAGGTTCCACTGTAGTTTGTGTGTTACACAGGGATCGGGAACGTCCTAAAATAACACTTACTTATATTTTAAACAGAACTTCTGTGTTCACAGTCGATGCTCACCGAACAGCCGCTGTCAAACAGGATTCACTGACCGCGGATACCGATGTGTGTGTTCTGCAGGTTTTACCGGAGAATTTTGCACCATAGGTAACATAAAAAATCCATCTGCAATAACATGTATGTAACCAATGTTTCAAATCATATACCCACTAAATAAAATGCTGATCAGTAGAATATCTATGACTCAATTGATGCCGACCTTCTTTTTAACTTCTTGCTACAATGTCTGATGCTCCTCGCGAGCTACAAGACATACCTGGAGAGAATCGAATCCAAATGAATAAAATTAATTTTTAACATGTTGACACCAGTTTGGTCTGCAGAGCATCTTTCGCCTATCTTAGTGTGGTCAATGTACATGGTACACCTGTGACTCTTTTCACACGTAATCAACAGGTGTTAATTATAATTGCTAAAATATGTCTTGGGGAATTCACTTCTTTACTCAGTGCTGATCATGTTTTTAGAAATCTTCGGACAAGATTCAGCTAAACCAGGTGATTCTTGCAAACACATATTGGAGAGTGGGTCCTCTATAGGAGACGGGGAGTACTGGACCGACCCTGAAAAAGACGGAAACCCATTAAAAGTGTACTGCGATATGACAACTGATGGAGGTAAACTACCACCTGCTTAGTCCTATGGTTTGAAAACAACGACTTTCTGACAAACTTATCATCTAACAGCGATAAATCGTTAATATGTGCCCATCGTTTCATAGCCTATATATATTCTTACATTATCGCCAGTTATTGTAATTGTCATGACTATCATAATGCCCAGTTCCCTCTATGCGGGAATCATGAGGCTTCTATCAAAATAAAATATATATGGCCATTTTCTGTTCTTCAAGTGAATCAAATGAACTATTTCATGTGAGAAGACATAGAAAAAACGAACTGTTTGATCAGCAACACAATTTTTAAATATGACACACACGTGGAGTTCTCTTTGGACTTCTTGTGTTGCATACAACTTCCATGATTCCTTGCAGGCGTGTTCCATAGGGGAGACTGGCCAATTGATATGGCATCATTATCACAAGTGTCACATAGTTTCGATATAGTTGTTGTAATTATGTTGAGCAGAAGTGGGAGAGCAGTACGACGTTACAAGCTGCAGACGGATTATCTGTGATTAAATTTTCTTGCACCGGATGTAGAGCATTCCCTTCTTATTCAAGTAAAAAATGTTTTACAGCTGACGCTCTTAATTGGCATCCGCAGTAGTGTCACCCAACAGATTCTGTAGGACTGGGATTGTAAAAGGACTGCGAAACGACAGTTTCACTTGAGCGTGGCTGTTGAAACATTTTTACTTCTTTTTATTTATTCATTTACTTATTTATTTGTAGGGGGTTGGCTTCTTGTTGCAAACGTCGTGGCAGAGAGTTCTTCCGCAATCAGCTGGACAGGTGAAATGTCATACCACGGGATCAGTAACTATGGCAACAATAAGATGGGAATCACGAAAACCGCCATGACAGACCTTAGCGCACATTTGTCTTTCAAACAATTAAGATTCCACTGCAGTAAACAACAGGGACGTACATTCCACGTGACCACGGCAGCTAACAGCTCAGGTGAAGCTGTAGTCCAGTACTTCAGCGGTCAGACGGACGTCCTGCCCGCCGCCTGTGACTCGTTTCAGAGAATGGACGATGATGACTCTCAGCTGGCTGCGTCATGTGATCAGTGGGGAAATGAGAACGGCAATCACCGTGTTGGAAAGTGGGGACACTACAACAAAAAAGGGGAAAACAGAATGTACGACCATGCGGCATTTGTTGCTCACTTGCATCACTGGGTGATCGTTGATGGTAACTGGCTTTGCGATGATGGAGGAAGCACTCCCTTTGCAATATCGTCGGGAGATTTCTGGAAAATTTACGCACGCTGACTGTGAAAGATGCCAACTTCCGACTTGCTGATTTGTGTGAATTCAACTCGCGACTTGCTGATTTGTGTGTGCGTTAGGAGACTGAAATGTACATAAACTTCGTTTTAAAAACGAAAGCAAATATAGCAACCGCATATATTTAATTACCTTAGCACTTAACATGTCCTTCGATGTATAATTACGATGGTATCCTTAGAGAATCAGGTTTCTTTATAGGCTTCATTTAATTGGTAGATAACGACCGTATCCTAAGCGAATGTGCGAACCTTATTGGCTTAGTCGTCATTGATTGTTAGCTATTAATAGACATTCACCATGGTTTATTGTAAATACTGGAATCTGTTTGGCTCACTCGATTCGTTGACAGATCGAGTAAACGCTAGCTCAATTGATCACACTTTTTAGTCTTCCGGAAGGTCACTTTTTCTTTCCTTTTCTTTTTTTTTTCGCAAATAAGAAATCAATACCATCGTTTCCTCTTAGAAGACATTTAGTTGTCTAACTAAACTAGACCTCTCCAACAAGTGAGAGCACGTGCGCGCTCTGGCAAACTGTAGCCACAAATGGGCACTAAGGCCAGGGTAGTAGCGGGCATTTCCCCATCCTCGGAGACCCAGGGGCAGCTAGTCGGGACGACGGGATATTCATGGGCGAAAGTTTACAACAAGAGCGGGAGAGCCCCTGGGCACTTACTCTTACCGAACGAGTTCCAGAGGCGTTTGAAATCCCGCCTTCTTATTGGCCAGAAAAATATTTTTCTGGCCAATCAGCGAAGAGGATTCGGCGGGCGACTCTCATGTCTTCTTACACGAGGTTGTTTTCCTCATGGAACGCCGTAGTAGCGTGGCCCGTTCAACGGGAACATTTTTGAGGAGAGCTTCAGAAAAAATAAATAAATAATAAATGAACTAAGTCGAGG
>Ga0126336_10001787_pt1 | contig 11692 bp, 4 predicted proteins | sample SidCmetagenome_FD_92530 | JGI IMG/M metagenome (GOLD analysis project Ga0126336, IMG submission 92530) | Coral microbial communities from El Islote,Puerto Morelos, Mexico - Siderastrea C C metagenome | ecosystem: Host-associated > Invertebrates > Cnidaria > Coral | place: El Islote,Puerto... | reverse complement strand
GTTGCGAGGGCCGATTTGTCAAAATTGGGGTAGTTTTCCACGCGCTTTATTTTGAAAACGAAGTCGGTGACCCCCCAATTTTTTTGCATTTCTGACATAGGTAACTCATTATCTGACTGTAGGAAAAGTATGAAAAAAATCTGTATTGTAGAAGTTTTTCGCGCGAACGTCCTTAAAATTCCCACGTTATTTGTTTTTTTTAACGTGACATTTTCCTCGTGACCCGGTATCTATCTCGGTGTTTCCTCTCTGATTCAGTAATCACTTATCTCCGCTTGGTTTGACGTAAATGACAAACCTCAATTTATTTCCCTTTGACGTCATGTCCATCAGGTCGCCGTTGATAATTTCATTTGCTATTGTGCTTTTGAGTGGAAAAGGGTCAGAAAAACTGTTTGCGAGTCATTAATCAAGGTATATACAGTGTTTATATAGAAATCTGCAGGCCTCAAAATTTGTGAACATTGATTATAATGTTGTTTGTTTTATTTCTCTTTATAGAACAAAGGTTTTACGCCCTTTAGAACTAAAGGAACCATACTCAAGTTGCATAATATCGAATCATAAGCATAAACAAATATTTTAGTAAGTTGATTTAAAAAAACAAAAAAAAAAAAACAGGAACCCCCTCTTTCAAGGTTATCTTAACTTTGAAACATTTACTTCTATACAAGTTTAAAATCCTCTTTTATTTGATATTTATCTTTTAATTTATAACAAAATACAATTCTAAAAGCCGTGTTGAGGCAAATTTTCCAGAAAATGCAGCGACATTTTTGACGTTCTTTCCCAATTCCGCAGTTGTCAAGGTTAAGTTATTAAAAGTGATTTGTAAACCAAAGAAACGCGCATGAAGTTTATTAAAGATTACAGACAGTTGAAGCATTGTCTAACAGTATACAATTTAAATTTCGATTCAGTTAAGTTCGCACTAGATAAAACTAATATAAAAGAATTTCCATTCAGGTTAAGTTTTCATTAAGTTTCAAGAACAAGGCATGCTAATCAAAATTAGCCCGGAGAACAAAAACTTCAATTTACTGTACTTCAAGAGGCTACAAAAGCTTCGCCGAGGACTATTGTATCTTGTGTGTGCATTGACTATTGAATGCAACCATAAAGCCGGCCCATCAAAAACACAATGAAAACGTCTTAGCGTGCAATAACAAAACAGAAAATAAATTAGAATATTGCTTTTGGTAATCAGCGGTGCTTGTGAGATATTAGGTCAGGGATAAATTTATATTGTCGCTCTCAGATTGTCAAACGTCTGATTTCCACAAGCCTTTTGTTCCAATTGCTGGATCTTTCCTAGTAAATTCCAATAGAATACGCACGCATTTAATAACATTTCAATGTTCTCATTCATCAATTTTGTCTAGTACTTGTTCGTGGTGGTTTTCTTTGTCAAAGATTTCTTTAATTTTTAGCGGAGCAGGTTCATCTCGAAATCTAAGGAAGCGGATTTTTCTCATTTCCTTTTCCGAAGGAATTTCTTCTTGAAGTTTCCGCAGCCTTTGATCAATAACTTCGTTGAAGTCCATAAAGCCAAGGCTAGTTAAATCAGGCAATGAACGCGAGAAGCCATCATCGCGACTAGCTTTAAGGAGAAGAGAGTTCCTGAACAATTCTTCGTCTGTGAGAAACTCTTGACCTTCGCGATTTGTGCTTTCGTCATTCTCTTCCATTTCATGAGGCTCTTCCTCAATGTTTATCGTTGGAATAACGTCACTCAACGTGCGTTTTAGCTCATTCGTCCCATCTTTCTCCCGCTCGCCTGAGCTCGTATTAGGCCTCTTCAAGAAATCGCTAACTCGATCGTTTAGCTCTATAGGCGAAGCAGATAAATCCCCGGAGCTCCGACTTCGCAAAGGGGTCGCATCTTTCCCATTGGGTTGGTCCTGACTAGCAACGTTACGGGATACAGGTGTGCTATTAGAAGGGGCATCGCTGTTTGATTCTGGAGAAGATACGTTCAAGTTTGGCGTGGATTTCGGTCGATGTAAGTTGGTTATGTTAGTAGTTGAAAGATGATTAGTGCTATTTTTGGGCACGCTTCGCAGACGTCGAGCGCTTGTAGGACTACGAGGCGAGATAGGCCTCTCAGGCAAATCAACTCTCTTGCCAACCAAGGCTGTCTGCGCACTAATCTGCGGGAGAAACGGCTTCGAAGAAATTTCGTCGTTGTTGCGGCCTTGAACAACCAGAGGTGAAACCCTAGCTGATGCGCTGCGAACCTGTCGAGCGTTAACGTGCCTTGGATCACTCCAAGTCTTTCCAATCGGCGTTTTCCCTTGAGTACACGAGGTTTTTGGACGCTTTCTATAATGCGACAGTTTCAACTCTGAAATTTCGGCTTGTAGGTTGACCAGATTGTTGTGCAGTTGTAGATCAAGGTGTTGAAGATGACCAACCAACCGTCGATTTTCGCTGGCGTTTCTAAGGGTCATTCCTCGACTCAGATCACTCGATCGAACCATCCCAGCGTTCTGAGACATCTCGAATTTTTTCATGGTTTCCTTCGCTGCGTGTCCGCCCCAACTACATGTATGCACCGTATAGTCAACGTAAATGCGGCCAGATGTCAGCTCTGAAACTCTTGAAGCGAACACTTACGTCAAACACCGCAGATTGGGACGACAGAATGCATTGTTCCGCAACGATCAAGGCAAAATATTACTCCCAGCGTCACGTTTTGTTTTCCTGTTTTGAGATTTTGCCGGTGATAGCTCCACTTCAATGATTGGTCACGCTCAATAACACGGTTTGTCACGCTTTGTCACGCGCTAACAGTTATGTGCTTCAGGGTGCGCTCCAGTTCACCCCTTCCAGGCTAGAAAGGACTCCAAAGGACACTCCAAAATGATTAGAGTGGAAAACGAACAAACACTTACATGAATATTATCCAATGAATGAGGTTTATTAAGTTTCTTTTCTATAAAAAAGAAAGGTGGATTCTCGCGCGCGCGTCAACCACTCAGATGAGCCCGCGGAACATTTTGCCTCTTTTGCGATGCGCGCGCATAACGCGGGAAGAAGAAAATCCAAGATGGCGCGTCGAACAACAAATCGAAAACAGAAGGCGAACGTTCTAAAACAAGCTTGGGAATGGGCCAATGACACAGAGCCAGAAAATATTACCCAAGAAAACGTCAAGAGCGCCTACAGGATGACAGCGACTGGTTGTATTCAGGGAAATTGCAGGTAGCGTTTGGTATACAATGTCGCATGTTTAATCCTGGTGCCTGGCCGTTTCATTTCATTCAGACAATAATGTATGGAGTGTCAAAAAAACTCTTTGAATTGAACAGTACAAACTTATTATTTTAAGATCAACCCAAGAAAGTTCTTCTCAACAGCCACCGTTTGGTGGTCACACTTTTCGCGTTTCTACATAGATTCCAAAAAAAGAAAAAAAATGGTTACACTTTTACTGGCTATTATTATTTAGAACAGATTAGAACCAAATGACATGTCAGTCAATCAGTCAGTCAGTCAGTCAGTCAGTCAATCAGTCAGTCCGTCAATCAGTCAGTCAGTCAGTCAGTCAGTCTGTCAGCCAGTTAGTCAATCAATCAGTCAGTCAGTCAGTCTGTCTGTCAGTCAGTCAGCCAGTCAGTCAGTCAGTCAGTCAGTCAGCCAGACAGTCAGGCAGTCAGTCAGTTAGTCAGTCTGTCAGTCATCTCAGTCAGCCAGCCAGTCAGTCAGTCAATCAGTCAGCCAGTCAGTCAGTCAGTCAGCCAGCCAGTCAGTGAATCAGTCAATTTTAAAACAAAGCTCTGGAGGCAGTGTGATGTAGCCAGTGAATTTGGTCAGTCACCAGAACTCATTAAAAACCCTGTGTTAAGTTTAAAAATGTCTTTTTTTAATTATTGTAATTTTATTTATTTTAATTTTTCACACAGGAGGAACTGTAAAGCCAATCCTAATTGTTTCAATTGCCTTGGAGAAAAATTCTGGCTTGGGGAAATAAAAGGTGAAAGTGTGTGCATTTCAATGCACCACTGAATTATTTTTTATTTTTTAAATTGTTGTTTACAGGGTTTAATAGTAATCATAATAAACAGTGACTAGACAAGTTATACATTCAATAAATAAACATTCTCCACTTTGATGCTTTGATCAATCAGAACAAATCTTATGTCATTAAAATTCATGACAGCCTGCCAGTAGAGAGCCGCTGTTTAGAACGTCTAAATTTCCACTTGTATTATCAACCATGATATTCTTCTTCTGCAGATGATTACTGGTTGGACTGCGAAGACCCAGAAAATGAAAGGAGACCGGAGGTAAAGAGTCTGTGCATAGAGTTTCTGTTAACCCTTTAAGCCCTGATATGAAAATGCATATTCTCCTAAGTGTTCTCCATACATTTGGAATAGGACTTGCAAGGAGAATTTGTCCAAATATCAATACATCTTATCCTTGGTGACTGTTTCCTTTATTCTCATCACCTGAGTGTTTGAACAAGCAATGGTGATGTAAACAGGGCATCTGACAGGATGAGGTGGTTCGGATCCGCATAATTCTTCAATGTCTGCATCTTCCTTATTTTCAGAGCATTTTCCGCACAAAACAGAAAAAATTTGTCTAAATTATATTGGTGATAAAGCAGCTGCTTTTCATCCTCACAAACATAAAAGCAGAAGAGATTGATTATTTTGAAGCAGTTTTCCTCCTAAACATCGACAAAAACATGCTGCTTCGTTCACGAGCAATCATTTTTTAATCTCCAGGCGTTCCATGTCTCTTTTGGCGATGAGTCTGGGTACTAGTTTTGTTTTTACACTAATTTCTGTCAAACAAAAAGCATTGACATTTCAACGAATAACAGTATTAAATTGATAAGAAACTGCATTTGACTACTACTTGCACGAGGAAACTTGAACATGTTGTCTTCTTTTGCTCGTTCGTTGTCTCAAAGAATCACCTTGCGGTTTAAGCTTCTAGTAAGGATAGATTTAAGGAGACGATGAAGAAGAAGGAACCTCACTAAACAGTTATAAGTTGTTTAAATTTCCGTATAATCCAGCGTGTTTTCCGCGTAATCAACATATTTGTCCGCATAATATGCCTGAAAATTCCCACATAATTTTTGAATTTTTTCCACACCCTATCAGATGGCCTGTGTAAAGAGAGATTTCATTTTTGTTACTGTAAGGGCTTAAGGTTACTCCGGACCTTCGCGAGTGTCCTCGGGGAAAAAATTCTTATGCGCACCATTTTAAATTAAAACAAGGCAAATTATATATCGTTGGAAAGCTTAATAAATACAAATTTCGGAAAAAAATATAAATTGCCAGTTTCTTCAATTTCGCAAAAGAAAATCGCAATCAACAGCGAAAATGACCATGTGTCATTCAATTGAATTAATAGGGTATCAAATCCAAGCACACTGGCAAAATAACTGCACAGTGTTAATCCCAAAGGATCAATCATCAAAAGTGTGTCAGCATTTTTCAATATTCTGACTGGTTATTTTTTAATTGATCTGTCAAGTTCGAGAAGCAAAGAATGTGCGATGGACATTGCATTGAAGATCGCCACGGGTGAAATATTGTAAATTTCAAAAATTCCGACACACTTTTGTTTCACAACATCTAAGGAACATTTAGGCCAAATTTCACAGAAATCTGCCGAATTTTGGTACCCTATTAATTTATTTGTTTGCCGGAATGACGCATGGTCATTTTCGTGGTCATTTTTGCAATTTTCTTTTGTGGAATTAAAAAAACTGGCAATTCATATTTTTCCCCAAAATCTACATTTATTAAGCTTTCCAACGATATATAGTTTGCCATACTTTCCTTTAAAATGGCGCACATACGAATTTTTTCCCGGAGGAGTCGGGAGGACACCTGCGAAGGTCCGGAGTAACCTTAAAGGGATAAGGGGGATTACAGTCAGTTTTTTAGGAAATATGATTTAAGAAAGAAATAAAAGACTGAGAGAGAACATTTTTGTACACACTACCAGACACAAGAACACTTGGGGTTGTTTGCGGACTGTTTTGATGTCCATTATTGTTATTATTATAACTTGAATTTGCAATTTTAACTCACCTTTAACTCTTCATATTTTTCAATTTTCAATTTTGGTGACCTTTTTTCTTCTTTACATTCCATTTTAAAATTGCCAAAAGATTCTTATAGATTCATGGGAGTTTTCACTATGAACATTTTTGGATATGAGTGAAACCTCAAGAAGATAATCAAGAAAAATTGCTAATTATTTTCCCAATAATTATAGCATCTATTGGGGGGGGGGAGTTCAACTGTCTCCCCTTAAAGGGAGAGTATCTCAGCTGATACACTGTATATTGGCATTCATAAGTATGGTCTGGAACTTGCTATTGATTGTTTTCACTCATGTGGTCAGCAGGTATGCAGCCAAATTTCTTGGAACAAAAGAAGGTTTTATGTGAGAAAAGTTTTCAATCCCCACAGGGTTTATTATCTTGGTACACCAACATGGTCACCATGACATCATGTGAAAGTGATCTATAAGCTTGCTTTATCATATTAAAACACTGTAAAAGTCCTATAATAAGCCCTGGACTTATATTTGTCCAAAAGGCCTTTTGGTGGACTTAGTTTCTGGGAGGAGCAGGCAATTTTTGGATAGCTCATTATAAGAGGGTGTTTTGTGCTCAAAAATGGTTCAGCTTACAATTGGAAGAGATTTTGTGTCTGAAAATGTCAAGGCTCAAATACGTTCAAAAAGGTATGCTGTACTGAGCCATCAACTGATACTCAAGGGTATCTGACCATAATGCACAAGACATGTGATACATTCAGATACTGTGGTCATTATATGGTCATCAAATGACAAGTTTGGATCCAAAGTTACGCTGAGATCTTGAGCTGATTGCATGGGGAAAATGTCCTTCCAAACAGAGACAAATGAAACTTATGGAGTTTCGCAGTCATCTGTCAGCTCCCGAAGACAGTTAATTTTGTCTTGTCTGGATTCAGTAATAACCGATTTCTGAAGCACCAGTTGTGCACCTGTAGAAGATCTTCATTCATTCCTTCGACAATCCATCGAGAGTCTTGTGAATGCAAAGAAACAAACAATTTTGTGTCATCTACATAACATTCAGTAGAGCAGTTCCGAGGAGCTTCTGGTAGATCATTTACGTAACTATATACTAAGTAATAGGGAGCCCAGGATACTATCCTGGAGAACACCACATTCAACTGGTAGTGGGTCAGAAACGGCAGAGTGAATTCGTACAACTTGATATCTAAGAAAAGATGTAATAATCATCATGTCGCGAGCATGGGCAAAGAAAAAATCTGAGTCCCCGACAGGAATCGAACCCCTGACCTTCCGAACACCAGTCGGACGCTCTAACCACTGAGCTACTGGGAGACTCGTGGCAAGCGTAGGTCATATTTACTGAGTCCATGGTGACACGCATCCTGCATACTGCTAGGATCAGCAATGTCGAATGCCCTATTGGTGATATATAGAGAAAGATGGGGAATTTTAAGCTCGGAGAAGAAGAAAGAAAAGATGGAATAATCAACATGTCACGAGCGTGGGACAAAGATATGGATACTTGATATCTGTTTGTAAGGTAGCTGTTAAACCATTGTAGCATGCTAGTCGATTCACCAACCCCTTGTAGTTTACGTAATAATATTTGGTGGTCAACGCTATCGAAGGCTTTACTCAAATCTGTATCAATGAGGTGAAACAATAATCAAAACAAACCATTTTATTGTGAAATGAAGAGCTTTAATAAATCATTAGCTTTAAAAAATAGCGTACTACAGTTGGTGTGGGGGCTTACATGTGCTGTAATCATTCTTATTCTTGAGATCCAGAGGGCTTTTTATGAATGAGATTTGGGGGTAGTATAATTTTGTTATTTGGAAGGGCTTATTTTCAGGTGAGCATAATATCGGAGTTTTACGGTAGGAGGGAAAAACACCAAAAGTGATGAAAGCAAAGAAATGAAATAATGGCTTAAAAAACTCAAAGTTTCCTCAGATTCACAAATTTGATATCTGAACATCCTGTTACGAAATCAATTAATTTAACCCTCTTAAGCCCCAATAACAACAAACAAATTCTCGAGACTGATCTTCGTAAATTTCCTTAAAGTATTAGTTGAGAGTCAGAATTGATTTGTCAAAAGAGCAAAGCAGTTTCCCTTTGCTGATCATTTTATTAATTCTCATAACCTTTTCTCTTGTTTATGTATTGATATTGTTAGAAGAAAATTGATGTTAGTCACTCTTGGGGCTTAAAGGGTTAACAAAATGCAATCCACTTTAATTTATCCTTGTCATCTTGCATTTTATTCCCAAACCACTTGCTCTAGCTACTACTAGCTGAAGCATTGATTGTCTAAAAGATAACTTTATTTTGTCCTTTTTTTTAGAATGCCTTTGTCGGGCTGAAAAACCTAGGAGCAACGTGCTATGTGAACACACTGCTGCAGGTAACCCGGAAACTGTCCAACATATAATAATATAGTTGTTAATGCTAAACTCCAGTTTTTAAAAACCAGATGACTTAATGCAGCAGAAAAGTTGTTATCCATCTGTGGTGCTGCGTTGGTGGGAAGTGAAACACAAAATTTTGGATTTATCAACTGAGTTGATAAGGTAAATTGGCCACCATAAAGAGATTGAAAGCTGTCGTTTTGAGTGTTAGTCCTTTGTCAGAGCGAATCAAGGACAAAGGACGAAGGGCTTGCCTACCTGGGGTCTGTGATCTTTTCATCTCCACCTTTGGCACCCTGCTAGTAGAGCCTTTCTTAAACTCCACAAGAGAAAAGAAAGACTCTGCAGAAATCAAGTCAAGTCTTTATTGAGTATGCACTTGTTGTTGCTTGGATCCAATTTCAAGCTCAGGCCAGATTCCATTTCAATGCTTGGACACCATTTTGCTTTGGTACAGCGGGCTCAGTTTTGACCTTTGGTTTATCAACAGAATTAATGCATGCAGGGAAAAAAACGGTTTGACGATAGAAAACCGGATTGACTAGCCCATAAGTTGGGGCTATGGCAACTTAAAAGACTTGACTCCACTTCTGCAGTCTTTCTTTTCTCCCGTGGAGTATAGAAAGGCTCTGCTAGCAGTGTGCACCTTTGGGCATTTGACAGTCCAGTATTCCAATATTCAGTCAAATTTCTGATGTGAGTCATGAATTTGACTTGATTTGTCAATACATTTTTAGCCTTCAGGGTGGAAAATCCTTTGCACAAGTCAATGGCTCACAACTGTCTGGCCTCTCACCTCCCTTCCCCTCCTCTTTCCTCTCCTCTCCCCCCCCCCCAGCTTCAAGCTTAAAATTGATAGGTGCATATTAAGTACAAATTTAATTGTTACCCATCAAAGCCTTGAGGTAAAAAAATAAATATCAAACATTCCTTACATGATAACTAGACATCAGGATGCCAAGGTAGAGCTTATTACTCTTGGAGTAATTTTGATTTCAATGCCAAATCATCAATTTCAACCCTTATACAAAGAGCCCTTCAATTCTCAGTCTCACTGTTCATGTACGTGAACTCACAGCCAGCAATGCACAGCATGCCTCGTTGGCTTTAAATTCATGTACAAAATGTTCATTATTATTTTCCAACTTGCAACAGCAATAAACCTCACCAAAACTACCCAGCAAGTAAACATTTTATTGTGTTTATTAAATATTTATTAATAAAGAGATAATATAAACATTTACAAGGAAGTTTCATTGAGTTTTATTGCTGTTACAGGACAAGTCTTGTTCTCCGTCGTTGTGCTCCTCAGAAAAGAAACTATTTTTCTCATTGTTTCTCTCAGTGTAATGAAGTGTTTGAATGGGAAACCTAACAAAAATGATGAGAGTAACCCTACAATGGTCGAGCACCCCATCCCGAGGGGAAGTAAAAGGTTTAATTTGAACGTTTAGTTTTTTTTTTCTTTTTTCTTTGTGTTAGGTCTGGTTTCATAATCCTAAATTTCGCTTAGCGATGTACAATTATGTCTCTCCACCCACCATTCCTGGACTCGACTCAAAACAAGAAAGCAACAAATGTAAGTATTGTTTCATCCCTCAAGATTTTGACACCATTCCCAAGGCTGTAGATTTTGTCACCATTTGCCTATACCAGACAGATGTAAGAAAAGTTAACAACTGAAGACAACTCTGTTTGTTGCTTTTCTTACTTAAATATATTTTAAGTTAACAAGATATTTGAGTTGTTGTCTTCAGTTATATCTGTCACCATTTCTGTATTTTTTTTGTTCTTGAAAAGGCATAATTTCAAGCTAAGTCACCTTTTACGGTAGTTTGTGGTGAGGCAGAATGAAGATGTGGTTGGACATTGGAAAATTTTGGTTGTCTTTAGCTGCTGACCAACTTTTATTATTACCTCTGATTTCTGATTTACATTTGTAATTTATGTGACCTACGTTTTTCTTTTTATAGCTGCGAATGGCTTGTCAACATCAGAGCCTGAGGCAAAACCAACAATATCCACAGGCAGTACAGATTTTCCTGCACTGACCAACCACAGAAGCAAGTCTGATGATGAAACCCCAAATGAAGCCTCTGGTGTCAACCAAACACCTGAAGAAACAACAGCTGTGCAACGGGCTCCATTACTGCCCGCAACCACAATACTCAGCTCTGATGATGCACCATCTACTGTCTGCGGACACCTCCAGTTGTTGTTTGGGCAGATGCAGTACAGTTTTCGAAGGTATGTGTTTAACCCTTTAAGCCCCATCATCGTTATACAAATTCTCCTTACTAGTCTCCAAAGATTTTATTGAATACTACCGGTAGTTGGGAGAACTTTTTCAAACATCAAGACAGTTCATCTTTGGTGACTATTTGCTAAATACTCATGATCTGCATTTGTTATAATACACTGGTATGATGAGGAGAAATTTGATGCTGATCACTCCTTCAGGGTTTTCAATAAGGGCCAGCAGCCGGCGAAACTCTCCGGCTATTTCACATGAACTCGCTGCCTATTTGATTGAGAAATTACCTCATATTTTACGACTAACATCAGAAACATTCGCCACAAAACACGAGCATTGGATCGGCCAAGTTTTAATCAGGAAAAGCAAAAGAATCTTGCCTGAATTCTGAGTAATTGCTGAGGCGATTTGTGTTTCCAGTTCTGTTCAAATACCCTAATTCTTGTTCCAGAATGCAGGAAATGCATTCTGAGAGGCCCAAATTTTGAAAATTTTCCGGGGGACCATACCCCCGGAACCCCTTACAATCTCACTCTCCGCCTACTCCTAAAATTTTTCCACCTACTCAGATTCCTATTGAAAACCCTGCTCCTGGGTCTTAAAGGGTTACGAGCACTACCTTGTGGGGAGTACATTTTTTGATCAAATCTTTTGTCAATTGATTTTCTTTCAAAGGAGAACAAATCATAATCAGTTTGTAAAAAAAATTGGCCCAGTTTAATCCATAAATCTATCCCAGCCAGTAACAGCCAAACAGAAAACTGATGAAGTCCAAACAAAACTGAATCATTATTTATTTTTTTGTTGCCTTTGATTCCCCTATGTCTTGTAGATTTTTAACCCTTTACCGTCAGCGTTTTTCCCTTAGAAAAACGCATTTTTTACCGCTAAAGCGGTTTTTGAAGTGCTGTGGTGCCAAATGCCACTAAACTTTGCTACAAAAGCGTTTTCTTACATTTTAGCTCAATTTTGAGCCAGCTTC
>Ga0126336_10001786_pt1 | contig 11694 bp, 2 predicted proteins | sample SidCmetagenome_FD_92530 | JGI IMG/M metagenome (GOLD analysis project Ga0126336, IMG submission 92530) | Coral microbial communities from El Islote,Puerto Morelos, Mexico - Siderastrea C C metagenome | ecosystem: Host-associated > Invertebrates > Cnidaria > Coral | place: El Islote,Puerto... | reverse complement strand
TTTATAAAAATTAGGGCACCATTTGTAAAACTAAGGGCACCATTTATAAAAATTAGGGCACCATTTACAAAACTAAGGGCACCATTTATAAAAATTAGGGCACCATTTGCAAAAGTAAGGGCATCAATTTAGGGCACCATTTTCTAAAAAATAAAGGGGCTGAATTTTGGCGGTAATGGCACCTCATAGAAAAGTACTGCTCAGTAACTTTCATTTTTTGGGATTTTATCCACAGAATCAAAAGTTAGAAACACCTTGTTCAATTTAACAAACAGCAGGAAAGTACTTGATAGCTTTCATTTGAATGGTCACCATAGATTTCATCCACAGACTCAAAAGTTAGAACAGCATTGCATGACTCATTGTTCTGGAGATTGTGGCACTCTGTGATTAAAAGGGTCAGAATTTTCACGAGAGATGTATTATTATTCGGCTGGACGTATTTGGGGTCACAAAATCTGACTCGGGTTATTGTTGTAGCAAAAACAATTGAATCTGACACCGAGGGACAGGAAGGGTGTATTATGTTATTGTTGAAACATCACGTGAGCAAGCGAACAAATTCGATAAGCAACGCACTGAGCAGGAAATATCAGGACAAACTACGTTGCACTGTGAAGCTTGACACGTCCACTTCTATTAACAATTCCGGCTGAAAGCGCCACGGCAAGTTCTTTAAAACTTAAAGGTAAGAAATAACTATTATTACAGCTCAACTGCTGCAAGAAATCAGCTGCCCCTGGTTCTAATGAAACAACGCGATTTCAAGCACATGAGTGTGCTTGAAACTGCAAACGAACCAAGGCAAGCACTGCAGTGCTCGGTTAAGGTGGATCGAAGAAAGACGTTTTAATTCCAGAGGTTAGGTGGGTTTCCCAGTCAAAACCACCAGTACACCTAACAGGAAACCAATTCCATTAGAGAAGTAGTTGCACTCCACCTAGGACAACTTAAACGGTGTCAATTTTAGATTCAAACGTCTTAACCAGTACCAAACCACGTAGCTCTGGGCCCTCGAGCCACATATGTCCTTCCCGTCACTTTTTTTTAGGAGTCCGTACCACTCCGTTTCGATGTCTTACATGCGTCGGTTTTCTTAAGGTGAAATTGGTTTCTCCTTTATGTCTCTCTTGACTTGTGCCCGAAGCTATGTATGGTACTCAGCTTAACTGAATTACTGTTCATGGTGAAAAACCAGTGTCCAGTTGTTGTACACCGCAGGACTGCTAGTGAAAGAGCAACACTACACTAGGACACATAGCTGCGGAAACGCTGTTGCCGGCTTAAGCAAGTGTTTCCCCGTTTAGCCGTGCACGAAACCTGTTTCTAAAGGAACTTTTGTGTCTAGAAAACAAGAAAATTTACTAAATACATCGAATTTAATGACATAATTAGCTTTCCTGGACGCAAATATCCCTTCTGAAACTCGTTTCTTAGTAATTAATTTTGCGGGTTCATCCACTCTTTAGGACACCACCTTGTTATAAAGTCGCTGTATTCTTACTCTGCATTCACGAGCCCATCATCATGCTTTATTTTAATTTACACAGTAGGCATTATTTCGACGTTTTTTTAAAATAGATTCGAAGAGTAGGTTTCGTTTAACAGGGACACAGCGAAAGTGAGACACTTCCGCGTTACGATTGCTTAGTCAGGGGCAGAAGGGAAAGGCTGGATTTGGATCCATCGTTTCCGTCGCACTAATTTTTTTTATAAACCGTTTAAATTTATCAAAGACGAGACCAATAGCAGATTGAGCTTTGTAAAGTCGTAGAACAAGCTGCTATACAAATGGTTATCAGTAATAATATGAACAATATTTGCGGACGGAATTCTTGCTTTTAGACACGCGTCTTTTGCTTGACACGCGTGTCACGTGAGCTCCACATAAGTCAAGTATCCTTAGCCTCTCTCACAATGGTTGGGGAGTCGTGTTGCCTCCTGATCGGCAAAGCACTTGAACTATTTCTGTTTCCTTCTTTCTTTGCAGTGTGTCATTTGAAACATTTCTCTGAAACTATGATTCAACCGCTCGAAGTGGCCACAGTGTTTGCCTTCTGTTGTCTTCTCAACGTTGGAGTCACCTTTGGCCGTAAGTTTGTTTCAGACTCACTTTTAAATGAATTGTCCTCAGTCACACGCGTTTGTTAGCTTCATCCGGAATAGCTTTCTTTGTATTTTCTGCGACATGCAGAGAACTGATTATTTTACTACAAAATGGTTAGTTCAAACGATATCATGTTCACTTTGTTTCAAACTGAACACGTCCCACTGGCAGTTAGGTGGTTAGCACGTTTTTCAAACCGAGTCTAATACCACTCACTGTGGGCAAGTTTACTACTCTTAGTGATCTATTGCCGGTTTACCCTGTCACGCCATCAAAAAATAGCTGATTCCAAACCACTCAACACAGGCTTACCATCCTCTGTTTGTGTGGTGGGCTGTGCGTTTGTAATGGCTGTGTCGGTTTATCAAATTAGCAAAACTAAAACCGAAATTCAGGAGTTTTAAAACTGAGGGAAATGAAATAAAAACTCACAAAATTGCTGCCATGGTGTTTTGATTTGTGTTTCTGTGTTTATTTTGGCGATTTAAGGCTCGCGAAAGCGATGTTTTCAAAATAACGGTCGGACTCGCTCAAAAGTGACCAACCAACACAGCCGTTACAACGCACAGCCCACCACACAAAACAGAGGATGGTAAGCCTGTGCACTCAATAACAGAAGCTTCGAATTTCAACTGTTACGAAAGATTATTAAATAAACAATTTCTCCAAGTCTCAGGTCTGTGCAGTACACCGTGCTTCAGTTATTTGCAGAAACGTTCCACGCAAATTTGTAGAGCTCAGTATGCAGACGCCATATTCATGTCCTACCGAGGGGCACTAACATGGCGCCCCAGAAATCAATGAAGACATCTGGAACTCACTTTTGCTATGAGAGAGATTAATGTTCCCTCGTGAGCTAGTATACATAGACATAAACACTTCTCCTAATGCTTGAACTGTTCAAACTGCCAAAAATCATAAGAAAACGCCTTCTTTCAAACGAGACAGCTTTGTCACGGGGCCAGCTTGATTCCACGTACTCAGCGGCAATTTCGAAAATTTAAGATGCTGTATTTTAAACAGCAAAGGATGATACCGAGCTGGAAACTTGTAAAAAAGATATATTTTTAGGTGTTCCTACGTCTGGTGAAGATAAAAGTTTAGCAGGACTAGCTAGTTCTGATTTTAGAATTTTATAACGTCACGTGCAAACCAGCAATTTAACAAATACTGCAAATACCTGATAAACTGTAACGGCCGATTATTTAAACGAAGATGAGTTAGCGTATCACAATGGTTAACCTGAATGTGTTAGCGTCATTTCTGTGAACGACTTTTTATAAGACACCCAACAAACACTAAAAAGCAACCTGGTAACTTAGCCTGAAATCGCCGATAGTTTACACGAGTGATTTCAAATCGTACAACAAATCTCCACAAATTTGCCCATCAAAAGCGCATCAAATGTCGGCTGTGTAAATGGCGTTTCAATTTATTTGGGATCCTGGTGTGAAGTCAACCAGTATCTCTTTATCTATGATATTTTTTGTATCAATTTACACCGTGTTGATATTGGTTTTTATATTTTCCTTGCATGTACAAGAGAAATGCTGAGGCACCTTACAGTGGATTTCATTAGGCAATTTATGTACATATTACGCGGAGATATTATAACTTTAAGATTACAGGGGAGGGGAGAGGCAACTTTCGCGGAACCGTACTCTATGTAAAAGTAGTACCAAACAAATAGACTTCTTACGGGCAGAAAAACTGACTCTTGCCATCATGTAAGTTTCCTTCCGAGGGACACCAACATGGCGCCCAGGAAATCAGTGAAAACATCTGGAACTCACTTTTGCTATCAGAGCGATTAATTTTCCCCCGTGAGCTTGTATACATAAACATAAGCACTTCTCCTGATACTTGAACGATTGAAACTGCCAAAAATAAAAAAAAAATCGAGGCCTTTTATAAGGCACCCACTTAGCCTTTGCCCTTGTGATGAATAGTTTAAAACTTACTTTAAAACGCTCTTAAACCAGGCCTAACTTAGACTTTGTTTAATTAATCAACCCTGAAGGTTTACGTGCTAAATACTTGCCGTTGGCTCAGTCACTGTTGCTCGTGGCTTCTCACTAACAATCCTTTTCATCCCAAAAGGTTAGAACAGCCGACGCATTCTTCGGAGCTATCGTATTTGATGATCACAGAGATTATCTAGACGCTAAGGTAGCAACCTTTACGAACGAGGTTTCGTTAACAGAAACGATGAGATCGGGGTGGGGAGGGGAGTGGGCTGGGACCTTGGGGAAAATGAGACGGTAATGATGATGATGATGATGATGATGATGATGATGATGATGATGATGATGATGATGATGATGATGATGATGATGATGGGAAGCGGGAAAAGAAGGGAGCGGATTCGCTTGAACAGGAGTTACCAATGTGGCAGAAAGAGAAAGAAATAAAGAACATTCTTCAGTACTGTATTTTGTACTAGGAAAGGTGCAACGGGAACGGAGATTTAAGGGAGAAATGCAAAGCTTAATCCCCCTTTCCCATGCATATGGTAAATATATTGTAGTGGTCTTATCAACTATTGTATTTCGCATAATACTCTTCTTTCTGTTAGAACACCCAGGAACGAAATTCACCCAAGAACCTCCCGGCAAAGTGTTTGGAAATTTGGGTTATGATGTGTCTTTTCACTGGAAGTTTGCGTTTGGAGACGACCAAGACTGGGCGGACTTTGAGGAAATCTTCTGGGGAAGAACAGATAATAACGACAAGATAAGAAACAAATATATAGCAGTTGGAAAAAACGGAAAAATTTCCTATAACAGAAGGCTTGCACCCTCTTTACAGTCCCAGCTGGCCGTTACAGGAAATGTCAGCCGACGTGGATGTGATCTGGTGTTTGTGCTAAATAATGTGAGCAGCTCAGATGAACTGACCACTTACGGCTGTACAGCGATAGTATATGGCGACGCTTTTCGGAGTGGTCCTATAACACTCGTCATTCAAGGTTAGGGTTTACTTCAAACTATGTATTTATCACTATTATTTCAAGATACTATTACTACTATTATTTGAGGATACGCTGGCAGCGTCATGGCACGATTTATTGGGCCATAGTGGTGGGCATATAAGGAGAAAACTGTAAAGAAGCTACGAACACACACCATCGAAGGGTTACTCATCTACTTCCTGTGTACTGCTAGCCTTTGCGCAGACCCTTCCTATTTCCTGTCGGCATTCTTTGCTACCAAGGGGATAAATTTGGGCTCATTCCTATGAAAGGATTTGTTCACCAGGTCTGTGATTTTAGCATTACGGAACAAGAAACCAGTAGGTCCTAGAGCGTTTCAACTAATAAAATGATTGCTTGAAAAATATTTCCTGAAAAGTGAGGAAAAAAAGAAGTAATACCACATACCTATTTTATCAAGCGTTCTCTGTAAGTGTCGAAAAGCTCTTTAAATCGTTTGTTGACTTAAAAACTGATGGTAATTTTTTGTCGTTACTAACGACTTTTTAGTTCCACCAAAAATCACCACTCGATCAAATGCGACCATAGACGTCGAGGAGGGCGACGACGTAAATTTGCAATGTAACGCAAGTGGAGACCCTCCACCGTATATCAAATGGACAAAGGACGGCATACTGTTGCAAAGCAGCAACAAAACGACAGGTCTTCATATTCCTAGCATTGAACTCAAGCAAGCTGGTACCTATGTCTGTACAGCAGTAAACCATGCCGGATCAGTGTCCTATAATGTTTTGGTGAGAGTCTTACGATGTAAGTATTTGGTTCTTAACGAAATATTGTGGATTGCCATTTTGCTTGAGTGATGGACTGTGTACTGTGCCTTCAAAGAAGCATCTCTTAATTACGCTTTATTACATACATACTGAGATTTACCCACTGAAAAGGCCCAAAATAAATTTTCGTTCACAAGCTGGTCTAAGTAGCTGAAAGCCAATCAAATGTTGCGTATCACTTTTTTCACGTGAGAAGAAAGCGATACGTCCAATCAGGTGCTGCGTATCATGTTTTTGACGTGTGAGCCTTAACAAGGTGATTCTCATTCAGGCTTTCGCTTTTCAAGTCTCTCACAAGCGTTGAAGTTAATTTTCTTTTAAGCTTAAAAGCATGAGCGAGAAAAGATTTGTTGCCCATGATACTTCGGTTGAGGATTATGTGGAGAGTATCAAAAGCAAAAACGCAAAACAGAAGACGAAGAGAGATGTGAAATTGCTGGAAGAATCAAAAGAGTCAAAACATTTACATAACTTATGCTTACAACTTTTATGAGCTTTTGAATTTAATCTGGGCAACACAATTTGTCATTAAACGAAAATTTAAATCTCAGTATGTATATAATAAACATAATGCATCATGGAAAGTGTATGCGTACAGTATTTACGCACTTGTTGGTTTGTATCAGAAATCTCACTTGTTGGATTTCTGATACTTGACCAACTCTTGCGTAAATACCGCACGCACACACTTTCCATAAAGTATTCTATATTTTCAACGTTGAATATGGTGGAGTGGAAATCCTAAATTTAAGACACTTATAATAGTTTGGATGACCTGAATTGTTGGTTTGATAACCCATTCTGGGCAAAGGACTGAACACAATCAAACGTTAAAAGTTGTTTTTGTGTGAAGTTGCATTTAGAGAGGCTTCTAATTTGATTACAATAGCTTCTTGCGTCTTGTTTGGTTTGGATAAAGAGTTTCACAAAACGAAAACTCTTCATATTCCGAACATTGAACTTAAAGGGACAACTTCTTTGTCACAAGTTTGATTAATTTATATCAAAGTACCTTACTCATACATGAATTGCTTTTAGACCACAAGGGGACAATATTAAATGAATTTTCAAAGAAAAAACAAGCTCAAATTAGTTTTTATATATTTTATCTAAGACATAAGGCAGAAACGTGAAAATTTCTGCCAGAAGTTTTCAAGTCGCACGCCATTTCCATCCTGGCCATCCCTCTCCAGACATACTTTTTATAGTTTCCATGTACTGGAATACCCATTTTAATACTACTGGACCATTATTTTAGGCTTCCATAGATAAAAATGTGTCTTTGGCTTTTCACAGTGATACTAAAAATTGATGAGACTGCCCCTTTAAGCAAGCTGGTACCTATGTCCAGTGTGTACGATATTCATTAATTGACACAACAAATGAGTAAAAAAACAAAACACAGAAACAAACGATCATGCACGACATGATCATAGTGATCATGTCGTGCATGATCACGACATGATCCCTAAAAGGGGTTGCTTCCTCTAGCCCTATTTAACTGAACAGGACAGGTTAGATCACTCGTTTTCATTTAGAGTTCTTCTTTGCATGTTTCAAGCAATTTTATCAGTTCCTCAAAATCTCTTAGATTTTTCTTGGCACTGTACTGCAACCATCAAACCAAACGAGAAATCCGTTTGGGTATGTTTCAGCTAACCTTTATAAATAAGTCCATTCTTTCTTACAGCGGTACCATCAACATCTACCACCACAACGACACTGAAACCTCCCAAACGTAAGTATTCCCCCAAGTATTGCCCTTATTCTGTACTTTTTCTTCATTTGTGTTTTGTGTGTCTGCGCGAAAAGCCAAAAACTCGTAGAATTCGATCACTCGAAGAAAAATTTTAAAATGCCATTTTTATGGAACGAGCGAGGTGTGAAGAAAATCATCGGCAACCGGATCCGCCTCATCTACCACACTATATAGTAGTCTTGCTCTTTCCTTTGATTTCGCTGTTACTGTGCTCATTATCTATGATAGCAAAAGCAGTCAAAATCGTGTCAAAGAGACGTTGCTCCCAATGTATTTTCCGTAAAATTCCGTTGAGAAGTTTACGTTTACAGGTCGGTTATTCTCTTCCAGGATAATCGTGACCTCTTCTGGTTGGGTAATGATATTTTTCGACACCTTTTCCGTCCGATATCCATCAGTATCCTTATGAATTTGCCACCCTTCAAGTGCAAAGGAATATGAATTATTCACTGGTACCAGTCCACGGTACCTATCCACCTATATCACAGTGGGATGGTGGTGGGGGACCGGTAACAATGAAGAGGCCATCAGTACTGAGTGGGACTGGAAGTGAGATAGGAGGAGTGGTGTGTGTGTGTGGGTGGAGGGGGTGGGGGAGATACTGGTATTGACAGTGAAAATAGACATTGACTATAGTGTTTCTTCCTTTCTTTTGTATCTTTTCTTGTAACAGCCAGCAGGCCGGTCGCTCCGAGCCGCGGTAGTCACGTGGTCACTTGTGTGGGACTTGTCCTTGTGCTATTTTTGTATTCAGGTAAGACAGGCAAAATCATTTTTAGTCTACGGAAAAATTATTTGTAGGCTAGACTGATTGTAGGACAAAATTATGTCGCCTTTCTTTCTTTCTTTCTTTCTTTCTTTCTTTCTTACAGAACTAACATTCTGAAACTTTTGTGTTCCTTTTAGCTATTGAATCAATGTGAATAAATCTGACGGAAAAAAACTGTCACCTTGTAAAGCACAGAGTATCAATAAGAAAGTACTGGTAAAATATAAAGAATAACGAAAGAAACAGTTTTATTAGTATTTTAAGCTCTGTTCGTTATAATAAAAGTTTTGTTCTTTTCGTTGTCGTTGATGAGTTTGTTTTCTTCGCTCTTGAACTCCTTTGGGTTTCTGCTACCTTTCCAAGAACTAAGAAAGGTGCGAATTTCCCCCTTTTTTCCTGAGCTTTGAAACGACGTTTCAAGTTTTTGGGGATTTTTGGGCGATTTGAACTACTTAAATATTCTGTGTTAACTACCAGTGATTTTGCTGCAGATTTTGAGAGACTACTTGGTGCGTTGATCGCAGTTTTGCGATTAGACGGGAGTACATGCGCCTCAAAGTTTCTTGAGAAGTGGGGGGAGGGGAGGATCCCTCAAGGTAGTCTCTATGTGGACTCCGCATGCGCTCTGCTCATCTTGCAGCAAAATTGAAATGAAATCGCTGTGAAATCTCAGCAAAAATCACCGATAGCTTACATGGATGATTTTAAAAGGTACTACAAACAGGACAAATCGCGACAAAACTCGCGCCCACCAAAATCTCATCAACTATCGGCTGTGTGAATGGCGTTTTATTTTACTTGAGATCCTCGTGTGAAGTCAACCAGTGCTTCTTTATCTCTAATATTTTTTCGTATTAATTCACACTATGTTGATATTGGCATTTGTATTTTCCTTACGTGTACAAGAGAAATGCTGAGGCACCTTACAAGCAAACTACGCCCATATTATCATTTTATGATTACAGTCCTGCTCGCCTGATCGTTACAACTTTTTTAAAGGCTGCTGTCACAACTGGCTTATTGAAGTGAGCAGTGTCTCTTATAAATGGACTTTTTCCGTTAAAACTTGCGACCTCATATAGCTTTCGTTATTAGCGTTTTTGTTGCAAGCACTTAGCTCACATCCTAGGAGTTAAGAAATTGCGCAAAACGGATATCGACACTTTTATCTGGTAAGTTAGAAACATTTCTTATAATCCAGGCCTCGGTTGGCTGTAAAATAAAACAATTCTTACACGAATTGTTATTCTATTAGTAATGATAATTGGACGGAGTGGAGTACAATTCAGGGAGTAATCGGGCGAGTAATTCTAAATCGGACGAGTGCGCAGCGCGAAGTCCAGTTACCAATTAATCGTATCTATGACAAAATGCTAGAGTAGAAAATCTACGTGCCCTTCGGGGATATATTTTTATATATCAGTTTTGCAAGCAGAAGAGAAAGAGAACCCATTTCAGTGCACCTGATTGACGCGTACAGCGGCAGCAGCGTACAGCAGCGTGCAGCGGCAGCAGCGTACAGCTATCCAATTACAAAATTAATAGGTTCAAATTGGACAGCTGTAATTGGACATCCACGTGACCAACCTCCAATTACGTATCAAATATGCGCGCGGAGAACCAATCACAATCGAGCATTTCGTTATAGATACGATTTCATGAGTTACATCATAAGGCTTATGAACACTCAGTGCTACAGGTCTTTTTACCTTATTAGCCTTGAGCTCACGTGTGTCTCAATTTTCGTGCTCAAGAATTTTACAGCATGTTGAGGGCTTCATTTCTTTAACTATCTACTGCCATTAAGGTTTTTTAGATAAGCTTATAACTTCTTGCTGTACGTTTAATTGTTAGCGCAAACAAATTTATTTGTTACTTCGATTATCTATTGGGGTGAAGGACAATACAATTCGCATGATTTAGGTCATACTCAAGCTACAGTTTTAAAATGATAACTAAGGTACCTTATTATTGAGGTATTTCACGCATAATGTAATCTGATACAATGGACAAAGTAAACACGCCTTTTGCTTGGTCTACGGGATTTTGTGATTTAAACAAGTACAGATATACGAATCAATTGGTAAGCCGCAAAGTTTTGCGAGCAAGACATCACTACGAAGATTTATTTTTTTTTGTGCAGGATGACCGACATCAAAACAATGTATAAAACAAATAGCTTCCATTTGGCTGTGCGTGTGTATACTCTGATAACGCACAGAGGACGTCAAAACGCGTTAAAAACATCCAGCACGCTTCTTGTTTGATCTTCCACAACTGTAAACTATTTGTAAACGCGAGTTGAAGGGAATATTACATTCGGAATTTTGTATAGGGCGGTGGATCATTCTATCTAGCAAGAGCGTGTGAAAACTTTTTACGGTTTTGTGATTCTAACAATGTACACATTTCCCAAATAATAATAACCTTTGGATGGAGAGGTCCACAGTACGCGTAAAAATACGGCACTGATTCAGTATTGCCGAATCTCTGGTGTAGAGATGTTCCAGCCAGACGTCACTCGAAGTGAATAAGAACAAAACTGAATGCAAGGCTGGCAGTACGACGAAGGGCTCATTTATTTAACGGCCAATATTTAGGCTCACAAAGCCCTGAAGAAGACTAATGTTGTTAGCGGGAAATATTGGTCGTTAGTAAATCAGCCCTTTGCCATACTGCCACACGCATTCACATGTTATACATTTCCCAACTTCTTTCCCAGGGTCTCCCCTTTTTTTGCTCGCTCCACTCCAAGAAAACGAGAGACCCTGGGAAGAGGAGAGACTCTAGAAACGAGTGTTGCACAAAACCGTGACACAAGCACATACCCCGTTGTAAGATTCAAATGTGACTGTTTCCCCTACACTTGCGGGACAGTTTCTCAGTGTCTCATTTGTTGACAGACTTGCATCAGATTGAACAATACAAGTTTTCTTTTATCGTCAATTTCTACCGTTAACGCCGGATAGAGGAAATATCTGTAAGTTTCTTCGTTTTGTTCTTTTCCTTTGTGTAAATGTCATTTTCTTAGAATTACTTTAACCTGTTCCGTTTTAGTCGAACCATCTGAACTGAAATTTATCGATCAAAACATCAACTCGGATGTGTTCAAGATTGTGAAGTAAGCGTCGATGAAATCCAAGCTGGTTTGTTACTGACACCCCTGACATTCACGTCTTCCAAACAAAGTATTATGGGAAGGGGGAGGGAAGGAAAGGTGGTGTGCAGCATTGTACCCTCCTCCTACTCCCCTAAAAACGACTGCGTGGGAGGCTACATTGTACGCTGGCCATA
>Ga0126336_10001785_pt1 | contig 11697 bp, 9 predicted proteins | sample SidCmetagenome_FD_92530 | JGI IMG/M metagenome (GOLD analysis project Ga0126336, IMG submission 92530) | Coral microbial communities from El Islote,Puerto Morelos, Mexico - Siderastrea C C metagenome | ecosystem: Host-associated > Invertebrates > Cnidaria > Coral | place: El Islote,Puerto... | reverse complement strand
GTGGTTTACAAATTCTCGTGTGCAGGCTGTCCTGTCTGCTATGTCGGTGAGACCACCCCATATTTTAGCACACGTGTGAGAGAACACTTAAAAATGGACAGGGCCTCGCACATTTTCAAGCACCTAGAGAGCTCAAAAGCATGTCACTGCATGCTTCCTTGACAATTTTGTCATTATCGATCAGGCGTCTGCGCGGTTTGCTCTTAAGATCAAAGAAGCGCTACACATACTTTAGGAAAAACCAACCGCCTCAATGCGCAGGTCAAGCACGTGAATTTAAAACTTTCTGTTTAATTTACTGATTGCTATTATAATTGTCTTAGTTACCGCCATTATCATTGTAATTTCTTCACAATTTATAGCGGGGTACCATTGCTTAGGAAATTTGGTAGCCTATCGAGAAATTTGGTTGTGACGTTAGCGTACACCCGCCCGCGCGTACAGACACTGAGGTAGGGGGAGGGGAGTTCCAAGACAACCCGACGGGGAGGGGCTGAAGAATGCCATCTTTTCTTAGCGGGAAACCGCGCGGTGCTTTTGGGCAACCAGTGTTTTTCTTGCCGGGAAATGGCATGACCTCAGTCGCTTTTCAAAAAGAGGTCTTTTAAAAGCTCAGCTTGTTTAGAAAAACGATTCAGTTCGACAGAAAGAAGTTTAGAACTTGAGAAAACATATCAAATATCTAAAGATGGAACGAAAAAGTTCAAAAGAATACTCAGTTGTCTTTTTGGTGAAAGGCAAAAAGTACAAGTTACTAAATTTGCCTTCGACGACTTCATCTTTGCTGTCGGTTCTGCAGCCAACTCGGTCGGCTCAACAATTGAGTTCACCGCATTTGGCAGCGGTCCTGAGGCCAAACCTAGCAGAGCTAGTGCCCTCTGGTTTTTTCTGTCCACAACCATGGTTTTTGCAGCGGTCCGAACACAGTTTCCCAAGAAAAACACCCGTGTTAATCGTAATACAGGAACTTGCGTAACTCGCGTAACATTGAATCGAGTCGAAGTAGAGCTCTTGAATTCGCAGCATTTGGCAATGGTTCAGACATCAAACAAGGCAGAGCTAGTGCCTTCCGGTATTTTCTGTCTACAACCGTGGTTTTTGCAGCGGTTGACCGAACACATTTCCCTAAGAGAAACACCCGTGTTTATGTCAATCCAGCTGTAATCAATAAACAACTGTTTAAGTATTAAAACGAATTCCTACCTCGACAATTTAGCAGAGGTTGTGCAGTGGTTAGCACTCTCTCTTATCTTTACGGTTGTTTAGCCACTCGGCGGTTCGAGCCCTTGGAGGAGCCATTTTTTCCATTTTTTTTTCTTTTTCTATTTTTTGGTAGACGTATCTACCGAAACATGTTAAAAACATGTTAAAACTTAAGAACGTCGTGTTGTTCATTAAATTTTTCAAATAATTACTTTTAGTAACCCCCCTTCCCCATCAATCAAGATTTAATTATTTATTTATTTATTTATTTATTTATTTACTTTTTTAACAAAATACATAATCACATGGAGCTTGTTTTTGGAATTTAACGATATCCTTAGAAAGATAAGTCACGTGGCTTTATCCTCAATCATGCGACAACAGATCTCCTCCAATCAGGATCTTTACCGAGCTCTCCATTTGGGGCGTAGGGTACCACCCAAGGGTCGCGCCCAGAATCTCTCTTCTTGGTGCACAGCAGCAGAAATGGAATAGGAAAGATGAACGTTTATTCGTTTGTCTCACGATGGAATTGCTTTGAGTTGTTGAGCGCGACGTTTCGACTGCAATACTTCTAGTCTTCATCAGGCGATGAGGTCGATTGTTTACGTGTCGCTATTTGTAGCATGTTGGTTCACTGCTATTGGTGCATTTCGATCCTCATTATTATTCCTAAGATTAAATGTTGGTGTTGCAGTCGAAACGTCGCGATCAACAACTCAAAGCGATTCCATCGTGAGACAAACGAATAAACGTTCATCTTTCCTATCTTACACCACGATGAACAATAAACACACCCTTAATGACACAGAAATGGAATATAAGCGCCCGTGAGCACTACAGCGGCAGCCATGTAGAAAGCAGGTGTGTAGGAGTTCAAGGAGTCAGCCATGAGGCCTGGAAGAAAAAATGTAAGTTTGCCGCAGTAACAGCCTCTCACGCAGTCGTTTTTAGGAGAGTCGTATTAGCCTCCTTAGTCGTATTACCCTGAGGAGGGTAATACGTCTCCCCTAAAAACGACTGGGTAAGAGGCTACCACAGTAAGGGCTGGTGCCAATCAAAATTATTGTGCAAATCAATTAATTACAAAGGTGAAAAGGCATAGGCCACGTACAGGTTTTCAAAACCCCAGAAATCTAAACCAACGTCTTAATTGATTTTTTGAAAACTGTGTTCCGTGCAACCACGCAAGCTCTATAAATTGTTCTCTCGTTTTTTGATCACACGTAGACACTATTACTGGAGAATCTAGAACCGAATTGAATTTCAGGACATCTACCGAAAACGCAAGCAAAATGAAAACCGAGGAATCTCATCGAGAAAGTAAATAATAAACTTTGAAATGGGCTGACTGACTGACTGACCGACCGACCGACCGACCGACCGACTGACCGACCGACCGACTGACTGACTGACTGACTGACTGACTGACTGACTGACTGACTGACGGATTGACTGTGGAGTGGCAGATTTCCAGAGTCAATCCTCTGCAATTAGGCAGGCATAATTTGTTCAAATGTTTTCATGTTAAACTTTTCTTGTGCTATTGTGCAATGGCTAAAAAAACTGAACTGTTGGTTATTTTCAGACTGCGTGACAGTAACATTACTTCGTTTAGTGACAGACATGTTGATTACATTAGGCTTTCTTATCTGAAGCAATTATAGAGTCAGTTTTAGTGCTTGCTTGTAATAGCTTTCCGTCAATGATGGACAGTTCAGTGATCTTTAAACTGATTAAGTAAATAGGAACTCGAGAACTTTGTTTTGCTGACAATTTTGCCTTTGTTATCAGTGACCTTTTCTACTAGTTCAGAGAGAGACGCCTTCAGAGAGAGATTGAAACCTTGTAGCTTTACCTGTTCGAAAATAAATCAACTTTAAAACTGTGAAATCGTGAAGTACGGCCTTCAGCATTCACGACAGAACAAATTTTTCAACGTTTTTCTCCCTGATCAGCAGCAGGCGTTTTGTAAATTTGACGTTTCAAGTGAACGGGTGTGCGACATTTGATTAGCTGGTCATAGTAAAAACGTTTGTTAAATGTTCAAACGCCAAGTTGGAGAGAGTGTAGACCAATTCTATTTCTTGAAGTCTATCAGTTTGTTAAGTGTGCCAATACCAACCAGCCGAAATTTAGTTGCCGTATAAAGGCAACCTTAATATGGGCATGGACAGTTAAGAGTTACCTGCAACTGGAGGACCGCTGGCCGAAAAAAACGAGCTCACTTGCACCCCCCAGCTAATAGCAACGGGCGTTTTAGCCAGGCTGACACATGACAGAAGGAGAACATTGAGGGTTGTTATAAAAACACCGTCACACAGCCCGTATATTACAATAAAGATAACCATGTGAAGATAAGATGTTGCCTGGTTATAAGCAGGATTCCAGTCCCCACGACTAGCTCTGATACTTGATACACGTAGAATGTGTTCAGTTTCTCCAAGTCACAAAGTGGACCAGACACTAGTCTCCCCACGCAGGCAGCCACACCATAATAGATGAATAGTCGCGAAGCTCCATCGGCAGTGATCCCTATGTCTTCACAATACCGCACCTGAAAATAAAAGTAAAATCTTTCGTGAGCGACCACGCAAGTTAACTTATGTCTGTTAGGATTGTCCACATAAAACCAGCATAATTTTTAGCATAACAGTGAGGCAAACGATTCTGGTATATGTCTCCCCTCGTTTTTTTCCCGCTCTTTCGCTCGCTTTATTTTTCGCTCGCGCTCCACTATCTGAACGCCTGGAACAGGCTAAGATTTGGGGCCTATTGGCCCTGGGCATAAGGCCCAGAGACATCTGGGCTGAAGTATGCAGGAGAACTTTGAAACTATATAAACATAAAAAGTTGAAAACTTTCAACTCTTTACGCTTACGTAAGCCGTTCATACATCCCCTCTAATTTTATTTACGCACGTAAAGCCACTTAAATTCACGTCCGTATGCACGTCAAATTGTTTACGCAACAGTGGAAATCAACCTAATATTTATCTTTTCTTCTGCAAAACGGGCGAGTGAGAGAGAAACCGAACTGGATTACACAAAATCAGACCAAGAAACATACCGTTCCGTTGCTGTGAATGAAATTCGAGGCAAATGCTAGCTGACTTTGGTCTTCGCCCAGTATGAACTGACTATCACACGGTATTCAATCTCCTGAAATCTGATCGCATACACTGAGGCCGGTGTCTCGATACAAAGACAACAAACAAAGAGATCTGTGACAGCCATCCTAATAAACATGCAATGCACGTAAAAACAACGGTTGTTTTTAGGTAAATATGCCGTGGACATCTCAATCTTGGCGTGACTTCATCCCCGGTTACTTTAACAGAAAAGCTCCATCTCCAGTTGCTTTTGTGACCCTGTTAAGGTCAGTTTGCACTCGCCAAATACTATACAGCCTGAAAAACAAGCCAAGAAATTTTGTCAACTGAACAAGCGATAAGATTCGCCAGCTATGTGAGGAAATGGAATTAAAACAGCCAGCCGAGTAAAACCCTTTCCCTCTTTATTATATTCACGGTCCTGTTCCCCGAAACATTCTCATAACAACAGAGACATTTCTAATTTCGGATTGTTTATAATTAATTGTTTGATTGTTTCTTACCCGTTTTCTCCCTAGATTCTTGAAAATAATCCATAAACACCGGGAAGAAGATCCCGAAGCTGAACACAAATCCCATAGCTGCGAACCACGACATCGTGGCCGAGAAGCACACAAGCCAAGACCATTTACCGTCCTGAGGGAAAGCCATGTTGAGATTCGAAAACAAACACGGAATCTGCCCGTTAATTAATTGCCTCTATGCACTATGCTACTTTTCCACATGTAGATGATTGATTTCAATAATGAACTCATCTCTGACTACACAAAAGCAGTTAAGACAACAAACAAATGGACAATTCTGTGACGTCAATGGAATCGACGGCAGGATTTACGGTAGCCTGAATTTCAGCCGTTTCTGGGAGTGAGCGATGCCAAAAATAGCGCACTTTAAACTGAGTTCTAAATTCGTGTAGGAATAGACAACCACTATACTTTTTTTAGTCTCAATGCAAAAGACAACATTTTAAATTGATTATTTCCAAGAAATGTTCGATATTTTACTCACAAATTGCAAAATTGACTGCAAAACTGTACAAATTGTCACTGATTAATTTCAATCTTCTCTTCTCTTTGTTATTATGAGATCACAGTGGAACGGAAGTCTTAAAAATGCGCAGATAAATCGGGAGAAAACGGGTAAGAAACAATCAAACATCAAACTGGCTTTTAATAAAAAGGTTGCCAAAAATAGCGCACTTTAAACTGAGTTCTAAATTCGTGTAGGAATAGACAACCACTATATTTTTTTTTAGTCTCAATGCAAAAGACAACATTTAAAATTGATTATTGCCAAGAAATGCTCGATATTTTGCTCACAAATTGCAAAATTGACGAGAAAACAGTACAAATTGTCACTGATTAATTTCAATCTTCTCTTCTCTTTGTTATTATGAGATCACATATCTCAGTCACGAAGTGACTTGATCTCGCGTTTTTCAGCCAATCAGAACACGACATCGAGCGTATAAAGAAGGAAGGCTTCGCCTTTCGACACCATTGCGCTTCTGACTTTCGTTGCAACGGAGTTTTACGTCGTTTGTACGTTAAGAAAAACACAAGCTTTAAACCTTTCTTCACAATGCAGATCTTCGTTCAAACCCTTACCGGGACTGAAAACCATACTGTCGTGGTTGAACCAAGCGACAGTATCAAAAACGTGAAGACAAAGATTCAAGACAAGGAAGGCATCCCGCCCGATCAACAGCGACTCATTTTCGCCGGGAAACAGTTGGAAGATGACCGTACAGTTAGCGACTACAACATCCAGAAAGAGTCAACCCTTCATCTTGTGTTTCGTCTGAGAGGTGCAATGGAGTTTTTCGTCAAAACCCTGACGGGACAGACCATCAGCCTTGAAATCCAACCAAGCGACTCCATTGAAAATATCAAGACAAACATCCAAGTCAAAGAAGGCATTCCCCTGACAAATAGTGGTTGATCGATCTTTGCTGGCAAACAGCTGGAAGATGGCCGTACAGTGAGTGACTACAACATCCAGAAGGAATCCACACTTGGAATGATGGTACTTTGCTCAAAACTACATTTAATGAAATAAAACAGGAAGTAAACATTTGCAGAAAAATTGCCTTAATTTTCATTGCTCAGAGTCTTTTCCGGTATCGTTTTTTTTTTTTTTTTTTTTTTTCTTTTTTTTTTTGGCCCCCATTTTTTTTTTTTTTTTTATTTTTTTTTTTTTTGTTTTTTTTTCGGTATCGTTTTTTTTTTTTTTTTTTTTGGCCTTTTCATAGTGAGCCACAAGTTGTGAGTAATTGTTAAGTAGCTTCATTATAGTTTTGGTTTCACGTGATGATGCAGCGTCAATATTGTGTCTTTTCTGTTTGTACATATTTATTCCATTTCCTGATTAGGTACCAGTTTTTCACTTTGCTGCGTTTAACAGTTTATTTGTAATTTAGCCCAACGGTCACTTCCGAAGATGTATGTTGTAGCATGATACGAAACGTTAAGTTCATAAAATCGACGTATTTTACAACATGCGTTGTCTTGTCATGTTCGTCACCGCAGTTTGCTTTTTATTCCTGTTGAAGTTGAAATGGCCGTAGAATAAGAGTGTTTACGACGTATTTAGTTGATATTTTTATGCCAGTCCTCAGGTATTTGACTATGTCCTTAAAGGGAATCCGATACTCCAAACACCAAAACCGTTTTTTTAATTTTAGATAACTTATGACCGTAATTAAAGATATTGAGAAAAATTAGAGTTTCAACTTTTTTTTTTATTTTCCTACAAAACCAAAAAGTTTCTTGTCGTGCGATTTGAACTCGGCGCTCTCGTCAAAAAACGGAAATCGGAAATGTCACGTAAAGAAGAACTCGCCAAACCTTTTCCGGCTAGATTCCACTGGATTTCTTTTATTAATACTCGGTTTGATTTTTAAATCTGTAAACCATAATAAATTTATTTCCAGAGCGCTTTACAGCTGGTGGTTGTTTCTATATGCAAAAGGACGGAGTATAAAGTCTTAAACAAAGACCTGAAGATCAGTGCCACTTCGCCAGGCTTTTGATGAGAGCCGTAAACGCATAAACACGCGTTACGATTATTTTGACCCAACAACCGCCGACTTTGCATGCTCGCGTTACTGCCGACTGCTATGAATCACAATTGGTGATCTAAATCCATGTTTTTAAAGATGAAACAACCTAAAATTCGGTATCGTTCCCACCATCTTTACTAATGGTCAACCAGAAAAGAGTCAAAGACGTGAATTAACATCGAAGGTAAACTGCGCTGGGCAGTCTAAAAGAGAAACAATCTCCGAGGTGCTTATAGAAAAAGAGAAGCCTTGGTCAGCAATGGAAATGGCATTATATATAAATAAGGTATTATTATTATTATTATTATTATTATTATTATTATTATTATTATTATTATTATTATTATTATTATATAAGCTGCGAGGGCAAGTTCTAGAAATGGCTGTAGTCACCATGTTGTAACACGAGGGAAAATTAGTAGCCTGCATAGCGAGGCGTTCATAGGGGCATACCGCGTAGTTTTATTGAACTACTGGCGAGCTTCGCGCGGAACCTCACTAGAAACGGCTGGCAATGCAGGCCAGAAAAATAGTCAAAACTTGTACAACACAGTAGATTTCTGTGCAGCAGACATACTCTTCATCTCAATTTAGTCAAAAGACAGCTTCCACATTTACATCTGAAATTTGGAATGAAGATAATCACCGATGATCGCACCTAAATAATTCAGACAACTATGCTGTAAACAATCCCGGCTTGAAACATTTGATGTCACTAAAATATAAGCTTACGAAAAACCACAAGAAATTTTATCACAAGGAAACAAACTTTATTGTTATCTTCACTTTCCAATAAAATGTTGTTACAAAAATGTAGGTTTGCAACGAAACGAATCGCTCACCAGTCTATGGCGCTTTATTGGGGTCAAAATTCAGACAAGTGGATTCGTGACTTTAATTTGTCGTATCACAATTTCGCCTGTTACCCAAATTGACCTTACCTTGAATTAAGCAAACAGCTGAACTTCTCACGCAGCAAATTCATCAAATAGCTAAATTTGTTACATTGATTCGCCACATGGCAAATTCGCCTGATAGACGAATGAATTCACCACGAATGAGGGGCTTGGGAACTACAACTAGTTCTATTTTTCCCATGCAGTTTTGTGTTCCCAGTTCTCCTCGTAGGAGGGAAAGATCTCATGTATATACCCACCACGATTTCCCAAACTAAGGATCGATGTTAAAACGAAAACAAACGTTAACGTCCATTCATTGAATGCATGAGATCTCAGCCTCGTAGGCGGGAACAAGAGACACAATTTTGTTAGAAATATAAGGCTGTCGTTGCTTGCCTTGGCAAGACGAATAGAGCGTGGCACAAGTGCTGATGCAATAAACTATGTTATTGTCAGGCTACGATTATCTTCGTAAACAAAAGAACAAATTAGAAACATGCCCACGAATGAGTTCATTAATTTTATTAAGTAAATTTTCGTGTTCTATTTGCTACGGATCCAAGGCGAGGCATGAGTTTTGTTTGTTAGGCTGCCGCTAAACAATGTGGTCAGAAGAAATTTTAGGAAAACTGTAGAAACTATTCTATTTACCTTTAGAAAGAGGGTTGCCCAATACACCCGCACCGTGACGGACCGTGAGACTATGGTTTCGGTCCGTACAGTTCGTAGGACCGCGGACGTCAGATACGGTCCGTATAGAAGGGTTCACGGTCTATAAATTGCATGTCGTTGGTGGGACTTAGAATATTTCATTCTCGTTGTAAGAGGGAGATATCTTTCTTATGGACCGTACAGTTCGTAAGGACCGTGAACGTCAGATACGGTCCGTATAGAAGAGTTCACGGTCCGTAAATTGCATCTCATTAGTGGGGCTTAGAATATTTCATTCTTGTTATGAGAGGAGATATCTTTCTTACGGACCGTACAGTTTGTACGGACCGTGAACGTCAGATACGGTCCGTATAGAAGAGTTCACGGTCCGTAAATTGCATGTCATTAGTGGGACTTAGAACATTTCATCCTCGTTGTAAGAGGGAGATATCTTTCTTACGGTCCGTACGAGGACCGTGAATTGCACACACGGTCCGTATGGAAGAGTTCACGGTCCGTAAATTGCATCTCATTAGTGGGTATTAGAATACTTCACGCTTGTTATCACAGGGAGATATCTTTTTGACGGACTGTACGGTATTGTCACCACGCAACGCTCCTGTCGATTTAAAAACGGCTGAGTAGATAAAGAATACTGAGACTAAGAATGGGATAACTTATGCGGTACTATTTTTGGTGAATGAGTTTTCGAAGTTAGGTACTCAAAGTAGTGCAAACCGTAATAAAACAACGCGGTTACAGATGTATGATTTATAAAAAGTAATCACTGCATTAGAGGTGCGAGTTTTTGAGGCACAATGGTAAAGACGCATGGGTAATACAAATTAATTGGTAGGAGGTGCGAGATTTTTAAGGACAAAGACAGGACAAAGAGTTCAAAGAATCGAACAGACTACAAACCTGTGGGAATGAAAAGGCGGTATTTATTGATGAAACCCTTATTCGTATTAGCAGTTTACACGCGCAAGAGTAAAAAGAAAAGGATATTAGAAACAAATGACACTATTCATAGTCTTCTAGAAAATGACGGGGATTAAAAACACCCGGAAATATGTGGAAAGTATTTGAACAAACCCGGCTTAAACCATCTTGAAACAAGAAAGGAGGTGTTTAATTTGGAGCCTATTATGGCAATAGAAAACTGAGTGCAAGAACGACGGTCCATGCAAAACGTAAGGACTGTCAACTGCAAATAACGGTCTGTATCAGTGGGGCAGTATTGGACATGAGTGATCAGAATCCAAAAACAAAATTGGGGGTAACCACGCATTTTTCAGAGATAATTGAGCTTAAATTTGGAAATAAATTGCCATATACATTCTTTGTATTTTAACGCTTTTTTAGAATTATGGCTCCTTAATTATCTCTGAAAAATGCGTGGTCGCCTGGCGATCACCCACATTTTTCTTTCAGGATTCCAATAATCCTTGCCAAGATCTATTTTTTCCCCATAGTCCATAACCTTTGCAAAAATACCTCGAACGCTGCATTTCGAACGCTACATTTTGGCGTGCCCCCATTGGTCGAAATCGATCACATGACGCGATAGTGTCTCTCCTCTGTGGCGCCCATCAGCGCATAGTGCCCGTTTTTTTGGCAATTTTCGCTCAAAATTTAGCGTTGTACAACAAAAACAGTAGAGTCCTTCTGTCTCAGACCCTATGTGTGATAGGTTCCCTCGGAAATTTGATTTCAAACTTAATTAGTATTTGTGTCATTTGTTGTGAACATCAAATTTCCTAGGGCAACCTATTACACGAGAGTGCCTTAGACAGAAGAACTCTATTGTTTAAATAGGTTGCCCGAGGAAAGTTGATGTTCGCAACAAATATTAGGCTCGAGGGCTTATATGAAGTTTGAACATCAAATGTCCGAGAGAACCTATCACACATTGGGTCTGAGACAGACAGATTCTTGCTTTTATTGAGCAATGCTAAATTTTGAGCGAAAATTACCAAAAACGGGCAGTCACAGCGCTGATAGGTGCCTGCTGACTGTGAGAGACACTATCGGGTCACGTGATCGATTTCGACCAATGGGAGCACGCCAAGATTTAGCGTTGTGCTATACTTTTTCATAGACACACAGCTGGAAATTATAGAACATAGGTGTCCCTGATGGTGCTTGGGATCGGGTTGAACTTCATTCAGAAGCGCGCAAAAATACTGAAAGCAAAGAGTGATTTCAAACACCTGCTCTGAGTTCTTCTGTTTTTCTGTTTAGCTGAATTTATTGGATGGAGGAGTAGTTAACCGCGTTTTGCAAAGCGAAATGAGCAGGAAAAAATGGAGTTTGGCCGCGAATGAGCTGTAGACAGCGTAAACTAGTGGTCTTGTCAACAAATCAGCAGCGACGGCGATTTATTGAAAACCATCATGAGTTTCCGGAAGTGGTGGCGATAGCCAACTCTGGAAAATCTACTCGTGAACAAACGCCTAATACCTTTTATTTCAAATTACCTTACATAGGTTATTTTTCCAGCATCAACTATTTAAAAAAAAAAGCGCATTTGTCGATTTTCTCAATTCAACTTCAACAATGTAAACATTGTGCTAGCATTTTCTTCTTTCAAGATAGGTAGCCTCTTAAGTGTGAAAGACCCAATCTCCAGCGGACCCAGATCATGTGTGGTTTACAAATTCTCGTGTGCAGGCTGTCCTGTCTGCTATGTCGGTGAGACCACCCCATATTTTAGCACACGTGTGAGAGAACACTTAAAAATGGACAGGGCCTCGCACATTTTCAAGCAC
>Ga0126336_10001784_pt1 | contig 11701 bp, 10 predicted proteins | sample SidCmetagenome_FD_92530 | JGI IMG/M metagenome (GOLD analysis project Ga0126336, IMG submission 92530) | Coral microbial communities from El Islote,Puerto Morelos, Mexico - Siderastrea C C metagenome | ecosystem: Host-associated > Invertebrates > Cnidaria > Coral | place: El Islote,Puerto... | reverse complement strand
AACAAAACAAAACGAGATTGAAGCAAAACGAAACAAAATGAAAAAAACTCAAACCAAAACAACACGTGTGCGCCTGCGCTGTAGCGAAACTGCTGCTCAAAGTTACCATGTTTTGTAAATCGCGGCGATAAATCGCACGTGATCGCACGATAAATCGCACTAAAATCGCGCTGAAATCGCCGCTGGTTTACACGTGCGATATTGAAGTTGCAGCTTCAGCGCGACAAAAATTGCATTGAGTTGCGCGACAAAAATCGCCTGTGTAAACGGGCCTTAAAGGTTTCTATTTTTTTTTTGTTTAAGTGCGTAACAAATTGAGAGGCGACTGTCATTGCATATATCAAAACGATAAGCGAGTGTTTCATTACTTATATTTCTGTTTGTTTTCTTTTTCGTAGAATTGAGCATATTTTTTCGTTTTTCTTGGAAGTAGTTTATTGCGTGCAGATGATGCAGATGTTAGTGATGCTAAATATGTTTTTTTTTTACAACGGGCTTTTTTCTGCACTTAATTGCTTTTTATTGTGAACTTTGGATTATGAACTGGCTGTTTATATTTGAAAGGGCTTTTCCCTACACTTGCTTTTATCTCGGTTTCGAATTGGCTTGGGACGGACTTTTACCCTACTCTTGCTTTCTATTGTAAACTTTCAGTTTAGAATTGGGCTGTCACGTTATATATAAGAACTTATCTATACGTCAGTGAGCAAAGTTCCATGATCGGTGCTAGCTCCTGAGAAGGCCCAGGACTACGAAAGCAGTCAGTAGCTATCATTCTGAGATATACGCCCATATACACCGTGTATGTATGTAGCATGTAACCGGGTTAGAGTTTTATTATGTAGATACCAATTGTTTGCGATTCGAAATGACTAACTTGTCTGTTGGGAACTTCTTTTTGCCGTTTCAAAAGCCAAATTTTAAGCAAAGGACTCTGTGACTGAGCGGAAAAATAAATGACTGCGCAGCTGTATCGGAGAGTCTGTTAAGAATCGAGGGTTTTTAGGTCTTCGTTCTTGCAATCTTTTATTTTCGCTCATGCCAGACAACTTGAAACTTTCAACTATATTATTCCAACAACAAACACAAAGAAAAAAAACAGTTTAAATTAACAAAGATATTCAGAAAAAGGGGCACCTTTCAGATGCAGCACCTTTACATAAAAAAGCACCCTTTTTTCAAATATATATTTGTAAAATAGTGTGGTTCTTGGGTTCTTATCCCGGGTTTTAAGGTATCAGAAAACTGGGATCTCTGTTTGTCTCGCTGTTTGGAGTGAAAACTCGTGTCTTTTATTAGTGACATCACGCTCAGCAATATTTTAGGAGTACCAATTTTTTTTCTAAAAATTGAAATTAAATGTTTGAGAACACTTCGGAAACTCGGACTGGTTTCATATGTAAAAGACAGAATTTTTACGTAAGAACATTTTATCAGAAATGTTACATGGTAAAAAGTATGTTATTTTTTTTTACGTAAGAAGGCTGTCATGTCATGAAAGAATGCTGCTGGTTTTTCCATCCTCCCTCACACCTTTCTCCTGGGTCACTCAGCAATAGTTCAGTTTCCTTTCGTTGTTTTACTTATGCAGAGAGAGACAAAGATATCATGGCTGAGGTTTCTGCTGAGAATCTTACCGAGCGAATAATAAGGAACCTGGAGGAAGGGTCCGCTTTTTTTGACACTGAAGAATTAAGAAGAAACTACAGTTCGCTCGTCGCAAAAATTAAGGCAGGGGCTAAGTTAGCCATCACTGGTATTGAGCTTCTGTGTAAGGTATGCGGGTACCTATTTGATCCAGAGGAAGGATACGTGGCACTGAAGAACCAAATTGTCGCTTTGCTGTCTTGGATGGCTGAGACTTTGGATTTGAGAGAAGATATTCCAAGGGATGTGCGGCCGAAACTGGATGAAATGAACGGGTACCTGACAAAAATTCAAGAGCTGATCGACAAGATAGGACAGGACATCGCTGAATTGATACAGGTTTTGTCTATTAATTAATTTAATTAACTAATTTTTTTTCACAGAGTTTAATAACAACGTTAGGTAGATCTTATACACATTTTTGGGCAACCCCGCCCCACGTAAACGATACTAAAATTAATTGTAGTATTTTTTATGCATTATATTTCACCGCATAGTGCCATTGTTGAAGAGAGTGTTTGAGACACGCGGTATTTTCATTTATGGGGGGAGGAAAGGCAAAAAAGACGAGTTTTTTAAATTAGTTTTCTGCCTTTTTAAATTTGTTGAAAAATGCTTGTTAAATATGTTCGAGAAGGCGTATATATACAATACATGAACTGTAGAGGTTATTTTCTTTTTACAATGTTTACCATAGGTTGTGGAGGAAAAGGCCCTGGAAAGCGATTTCAATATTGACAGAAAAGAGTTGAAAAAGATAAGATTCACACAAAACAAGATAGATCGCGATCGTTCTGTCTGTATAGCATACTTAGGACGGGCCCAAATGGCCTTCGATGAGATAGAAAAGAAAGTAACTGGAAGGGTATTATTGCTTCTTGTCGGATCAGCGGCTTCCTTTGCTACCGGTACAGGTAAGAAATTTTTACTGCAGCTATAATAATCATTTAGTCCTCTCTTGAATGGTTACATCTTGAGAACTTTCAAGAAAGGCAACTGTTTTGGTCCGTGACACAGCCTTTCTTTTAAACCTTTACTAGAAGGAGCAGTCTCAGAGACGGCCATACCTTCCAAATGTCTTCTCATAGGAGTTGATACCTGCGAAACGACTTGGTTATGTGGATTTTCTGATGGCAACCAATTGTAATACGTCCATTTCGTCTTACAAAAATGGCGATAAAAAAGGTTGAGCATAACGAAGCTAAATAGTTAAAATCAGGGTCTTGGACATAGTGCTACCAAAAAATTTTAACTCACCCAAACGGCACACAAGCATATAAACGAAAACGTGGGGGCACAGGAAAAACCGGAACAACAAGATTTTTATTCATATTTTCACGGGTGAAATAGGAAAATAGAATAACCGGCTGGCCTGCATTCCCACGCGGAACTGGACGAAAATGACTCTTCCATGTGATCTTCTTGCATGAACATTTTTTTCCGAGCACGGCACCATTTTTAAATGCAGTAATTAAAATTATTGCAATTTTTGCTTTTTTTCTCCTTGAGTGACTTTGTAACCACGGAGTGCTTAGTTTGTTTTGAGAAATAAAAGTTATACTGCCGACCGCCAACGTCCGTAAAGGCTGGGAATTCAATTTGACTGATAGATTAGAAAAGAAAAGGATTAAAAAATGGCAGTTCTTTTGAAGCTACTTCATTTCTTTTATGACACAATCTAAATATTAGTAAAAAAAAAAATAAAAGAGCTGCATACCCAATACTTGTTTATTTCTAATCGATAATATTGTGTTATTGGTGTAAGCTGAAATGTATTGTTGCTGTCTTTGATGCCAGTCTCAATTTATAAAGCGACTAGTTTGTGAACTTATTTCTTCCAGAGTAAAGTAGTAGTAGTAATAATAGCTGATGGTGTGTAACTGTGCTGAGGCCAACGTCCTTTCTTCAGCCGGTATATCCGTTTTTACCCTGGGAAATTGAAAAAACATTTTCTCTCCAGTCTTAGCAAAAACAGCAGTAATGTCAGCATTGGCAGCCTTGACACCTGCCACAGCAGCAGCCGGAACAGTGGCAGCTGGGACAGCAGCAGCCGGAACAGTGGCTGCTGGGACAGCAGCAGCCGGAACAGCGGCTGCTGGGACAGCAGCAGCTGGGACAGCAGCAGCCGGAACAGCGGCAGCTGGAACAGTGGCGGCTGGGACAGCAGCAGCCGGAACAGTGGCGGCTGGGACAGCAGCAGCCGGAACAGCGGCAGCTGGAACAGCAGCGGCTGGGACAGCAGCAGCAGGGACAGTGGCAGCTGGGACAGCAGCAGCCGGAACAGTGGCAGCTGGTACAGCAGCGGCTGGAACAGCAGCAGCCGGAACAGCAGCGGCTGGGACAGCAGCAGCCGGAACAGTAGCTTCTGGAACAGTTGCAGGGGGGACAGCTGCATCCGGAACAGCAGGAACTGGCTGGTTTGCTAATTTAGTAGGATATGGGACAGCTGCAGCTGGAACACTGGTGATATGGCTGAAACTCTTTTTTAGTTGCCTCAAATACGCAGAATGGTGGAACGAATTCAAAGAAACCTTGCAGGGCCAATTGAACACACTGAATATGAGGTTTCTGGAAACGGAAAAAGACGTAGAGCTCTTAGAGAAGAACCTGTCGGAGGCAACGGATTAGGACTTACCGTTGCTGGTAAGGTAGCGCCCGGGACATTAGAGAAATGTTGGACGATAGTTTAAAATCATGCATCAGGACTTTTCATATCTCTTAATAACTTGAAAATTTAGTGCTCTGCCTATCGTTAACAAGGCAACTAAACTGGTCAATTTTCCTAGTATAATCAGCAGAAGGGATCAATGCGTCTAAGTTGGAATTATTTAGAATCATGTTGTTTTGAATTAGTTAGATTAGAATCATGTTGTTAGAGAATGAACAGGCTAAACCTGAGTCCCGGAGGCTATATGCGTTCTGAGGGTATATAGTTACGCCTTTTCAACAGAAAGCTACACAGCCCCATCTCAAAATCCCAATGAGTACTCTTCCTACAACCAGTGTCCTAAGCATCATTTTCTAACACTTCTAGAGAAAGGGCTAACCTTCAACTTTTAGGCCGAACTCACTAAGTGTTTCCCCTTAGCAACGAAAGAAGTGTAACGTTAGGACTTTTTTGGTGAAATTTGGTTTAAACTGTCACGCGATCTTAGTAGTTGATCTATATTATGCATTGTGTGTACCAATTTGTGTAATATGATTGCATGGAACTTGTTCCTGAAGAACATAATAAACGAAAGTTAAACGGACATCCCATGATCAAGCGCCATAGGGTGATGAGAACTTGTGCATAAATTGGCATGCAGCAGTCTCATTTATCACTTAGGACTGTCCTGAAAAGAAGAAAAAGACCGGTCAATCGTCATAGTGACCGCGACTCCTAGACATGTTGCTGAGTCCTTGGTTGACAATCAATTAGCGTGGGGGTTAGTTATTGCAACAGTTAACAACTCAAGATCAGCTGGGCTGAGGTCCGTGCGGACTATATAGTTAAGATTTGAGCGAAGACTCACGTTTTCGTCTCATAATAAGACATGACTTTGGACTAATATAAAAATTATCTATGTTTATATCTATCTGTATTTAAGCTCGTATCCTTTCTTTGACAAGACTCGAGCTGGGGTCGAAAGCTTTTGATCAATGTTTTTCGCTGTACTCTCTTCTGGAACTTAGTCCTTTCGCGGTCAAGGCAATATTTGGTCTTTTGTGAACCAATCAGATTACAGTTAATTTTATATCCTGTGGTGGTTATGGTCTGGACTGTGAATTTCTCACATTTGTCACTCAGACCCGAAAATAGAGACCGAAAATAGACCCGAAAATAGAGAACACCCGGAAAATAGGCTGTTAACTTCAAAAGTAACAAAGACCTGTATTTTTGCAACTTAACTGTACCGTTGCTATAACAACGCATTTGTGTTGGGTGCTCTTTATCACGTAAAAAACAAATTTTCCTTCTTCAAATGAGTAGCTTAAGCTTGGCGCTTAAGGTGGTCGGCAGGTATTTCTGGGGCCGATACTACCCTCTTAAATTGCGTTTATGAACGGAAAAATACTAATCGATTTCTTTGTATTGTCAGAGTGTGAAAGAAATATCCTAGGACAATATAAGCAGTAATCTTCATGGCGATCGAACTTAATTTGTGTTTGTTATTTGAGGTCCAAAGCCATCTTTGTAGGTAAAATGCGATCATTTTTCATAGACCAAGATGAATTTTTCTCTTATGGCCTCAAAAAAGCTTATTTTTTCCTACACAGCGCGTAATACGTTCCCGAATATGCACGCTATGTCTCCTTTTAAGCTGCCACGTGAGCAGCATCTAATGCGACCATGGTTATCGCTCGCAGATATCGATATTTTAAAATCATGCCTCTGTATCGATACTAACAAAATCAATGTAGGGTATCGGCCCGCAAGTCATCCGTGGTTAATTTGGCAGACTTCTTTTGCAAGTAATCAGTTTCTTTTGCCATTGGGGCAAATTGGGCATGCCTATGTTGGTGCCACTTTGCTCAGTTTTATTTCCAGCGTTCCATCGTGGTAAAACCTGTTCTTCTTACGTCACGTTCTCTTTTCTTAAACCACCAACCAATAAAGATTTCCAAGTGTTGTTTATTTTTAAGCAGGGACGAAGATAGTGATGCAGTGCAGTGCAAAAAGATGATAAGGTTCACTATGCATGACAACAAACTTGACATTTTAATCCCGCTGTTTTATCGTCTTTGGAAAAAAAAAAGAAAAGAGCTTTTGCACACTGCTAGGATCAGCAATGTCGAAGTGGGTAAAATAACGAAAGATGGTGAATTTTAAGCTCGGAGAAGAAATAAGAAGAGATGGAATAGTATGCAGGACGCGTGTCACCACGAACTCAGTAAATATGACCTATGCTCGCCACGAGTCTCCCAGTAGCTCAGTGGTTAGAGCGTCCGACCGCTGTACGGAAGGTCATGGGTTCGATTCCCGTCGGGGACTCAGATTTTTTCTTTGTCCTACGCTCGCGACATGTTGAATATTCCATCTCATCTTAAACCTAATGTTGTTCGAAAACAATTTGTTTTTATTGTCGCGTGGGCCTCAATAAGCAAAATGCTCGTGAGAAATCAGTTCGTATTATCCCCTTACACAGTAAATAACGTATTATAAACTACGAAATGCTAACATACCCGTGGGAACTGCGGATGAATTATAGTCTGCATGAACGCTTTAGCGAACACCTTCTTTGTCGTCGTCAGGGGACTGAGGTTGTGCACTGGATCAAGCCTCAGAAGGAAACAGCTGGGGATATGGGAAACATTTTCAGGTTAATAACCATGCAACCGCACGGGCTGAACAACGTTTTTCATTTTCCTCTAAACCGCACGCGCTCTATTTTTGAATAAAAAAAAAGTCGGATACAGTAACGGTCATCAACCTGAGGAAGGGCTGAGCCCGAATTGTCGTTGATGAAATTTATTTGATCCTTTAACAAAAAACAAAATCCTTCAATTTCATTTTTCCAAAATTTTTGTGGATGTCCGACGTGAGAGCAGTGGTCAACAGAATGCACTAGGATATCTCTCAAATTGCGGTCGCGTCGTGAAGAGACGATGAGGTCGATGTTGGAAGATTTCCTTGGTCTCTGGATCACGACATAAGAAGTCAAAGTTATCCAGAAGGATCCACTTGATGTATGTGTTAAAGGGTTGATGTAAGTGTTAATATCAACGGAATCTTTTCTTGGATGATATCCCGCGTGTGAGAAGTCAAAGAAGGCCCTGACCACTACATGCTCGCATTTTAAGCACTTTTATACCTTATTTTTTATATTTCCTAAAATTCAAAACAACCCCTTCTATAAAATTACCCAATAACTGATTGGACTGCAAAGAGGAAACTGCTAAAACGGAAAAAAAAGGTACCATTCCTTTGTGACTTACAGTTAACGGTATTGTCTTGTGATGGCGGGGTGTAAATAATTCATCACTGGATCCTGGGGGATAACACATATTCCGACCAAATGGTCAGATTATCGACCACTGAGCTACAGGGAATCCTTAGGTCAGCTATGTCATTTTTTCATCTTTCAATAGTTTTGATCAGGAATATTAATAACCAGGGCCCATTATTAAACGAGGTCTAACTTAGACCGCCGATTAAAACAATGACCGGACCTTCAAAATTAATTTTAATTGGGTCAAAGTTTTTCTAGTCAGTGCTACATGCCTTAAGTTCTTCTTGACACAACTGACCTGACCATAGTTTTCAAAACGTTCGTGTAGGTTGTAACATATAAGCGGTTACATTCTTAATATCTAATAGTTTTGCCTAATCAGGATAGGATCATCTACTGGGAACTGTTATATGTTTAACAATGGGTATCACATTTAGACTTGTGTGGTACGATTATTTGTTAGAACAGTCAATTTTGTTGTTTTATTAAAAAAAACCGTTAGTATAGAATCATAACTTTTGTTCAAACGGTTGTCATTCTTAAACTAAGGTTTTGTTGGTAAAGATACGTCATTTAAAGACAGTTGCCAAACTGTTTTTTTTTCCTGTAATTTCAGGATTAATTTGACTGGATCATTGTCAAGTTGGTATTTAGTTACAACAAAAGCTGGAAGTGCAGATATGCATGCATGCATATGCCTGAAGGCTAGCACCTGTCCAAGTTGTTTGTATAGACTTTTATAGAGGCTTTTGCTGAACATTGGGTTTTACTGTTTTACTGTGTGTTAATGAAGGGACAATTAAAGGGGGTCACTGTCGTAGTTGACCGAAACTAAACTGTACGCAAGCTTCAGGTCAAGGTCCCCCTTTCTTGTTAGGTGATGCACGTCTGAGGAGGGAACGCGCATTAAAAAATAAACCTCATCCTGAGGAGTGTATAAAACGTATTGTGCTACACAACACTGGTTATACTAGGAAATCAGGGAATTAGCTGTGAAGTAGTGTAATGCCGTTAAGTGCTAGTCAAGAGTAAATCTAGCGTTCTCCAGCACTTTACCTTACACTGCATATTCTGATTTCTGCAATCCAAAAAACCATAGGTAATAAAAGAATCTGGTTATGAAGCTCAGCAAAGTCCTTTGTTTTATGTTTTTGTTACCGTTTTTAGCCTTGACGGTGCACATACAACAATATGTTTTGAATTTTGCATGAGCAACGAACCAATAAAAATGTCACTGTTAAGTTATTCAGCCATAGTGTGCGATCGTAAAACAAAAGATTGTGCACTTTCCTAGAACTTTCAACATAAATTGCAGCACCTTTGTTATGGCCTTTTGAAACTTGCAAGGTTTCATAACCAGTCCCTCGAGTAACTATGAAAAAACAAACAAACAAAAAACAACAATAACATCAACAACAGACAAGGGAAGACAAAGCGGGCGTGAATTGTTTTTAGAGTTTAACTAAGGTGGCTTAAGAATTAGGGAGAAATATGTAACTTCTTTTGTTTTATTGATTAATTTCTGTGAAAAAAAGACACCTCTTGTAACTGAGTTTCGATGTTTCATTTGTCAACTGTTCGGGAGTTCAGATTTGTTTAAAATTTGAGCGCTCAGAAATTTTCGAAGTACATTATAGCGGAGCCGGCGGAGCACCATTGCTAAGCAAATTTGGTAACCTATCGATCCGAGAAATTTTGGTCGTGACGTCAGTGTACGTCCGTATGCCCGTAGAAACTCTAAGGGAGGGGGAAGGGAGTTGCCAGACAACCCGATGGGGGGGGGGGAGAATGCCAGGAAATCACGGCAGGAAACCGCGCAGTGCTTTTGCGCAACCGGTGTCTTTCTTGACGGGTAATCGCATGACCATCGTCGCTTTTGAAAAAAGGGGTTTTTTCAAAAGCTGAGCTTGTTTAGCAAAACTCGATTCAGATCGACCGAAAGTGAAGTTTAGAACTTGAGAAAAAATATTAAATAACAATAAATGGAAAGAAAAAGTTCAAAATAATACTCAGTTGTCTTTTTGGTGGAAGGCAAAAAATTCAAGTTACTAAATTTGCCTTTGACGACTTCATCTTTGTTGTCGGTTCTGCTGCGAGCTCGGTCGGCACATTGCTAATGAGTTCGCAGTATTTCGCAGCGGTTCCGAACCCAAATATAGCAGAGCTAGTGCCTTCTGGTTTTTTCTGTCCACAACCATGGTTTTTGCGGCGGTCCGAACACATTTTCCCAGAAGAACCTGTTTACTCGACCGAACTGCGATCAATAAACAGCAGTTTAAGTATAACAATGAACACAAGTTTACACAAAAGTTCCAGCAATAAAATAAAAAAGTGGGCTACGCTTTTAGGCTTGGCGAAATCTATATATTATATAATTAAAGGCACGAACAATAACAGTTCTTAGTCAAACAGTAGTGCTGAAACTTCCTTTCTGGGCGTCAAAAATGTCCCTGTAGCACTGTTCAAGCAAGAGAAAAGCCAGAAAACTATGGCATGAGCACAGGGAACCCACACAATCTGTGTGACCGTTTGTAATTTCAAAATTATAAGGGAATGTATGGGAAAACAAAAAGGTGTCAAATAACGTGAAATCCTGAGAGGAATATGTACATTTAAGTTCAAAATTAACGTATTGTTACGTCAATCGTTGTGCTTTTTGTCACTGTGCCTCTAAACGGCGAATATTAGCAATTTCCAGGATTTGCGAGCTGTTCAGCGATGCGGTCAAATACTGTCGACCGCATCGCTTTTTCCTGGAATTCCCTAATATTCGCCGTTTAAAGGCACAATGACAACAAAACACAACGATTGAGGTTAGATTACGTTAATTTTGAACTTAAATGTAAATATTCCTCGCATTGTTTCACGTTATTAGAAACTTCGGCTTTCCCATACATTCCCTTATAATTTTGCAACTACAAACGGTCACAGAGCTAGTGTGGGCCCACTGTGGCATGAACGCGCATATGAGCTCAGTCAAACTGTTAATGACAAATGTTCCATCACCACAGTATGCCACGCGTGTTAACAGTGACACCAAATAGTTTCAGTTTTCTTGTTTTTGCACAATAGTATAACTTTTTTAGAGCAAACCTAGACCATTACTTGTGGGTTTTTATTAACTCCAAGAAAAGGAAAAAAATGTTTCCATGTTTAGTTTTACAATAGAAAATACTGCTTCTATAGAGGCTATCTGCTCCCTGTAAATCTGATGTCAAACTTACCTGAATTAGTAATTTCTTCTAACAGAAAGTGTCGCACAGGTCAAAAATCCACTTTTTACAGGCTTTCTATGCAGCACCCACTGCGAGGATATCTTTTGCTGCTAAATTTTACTTGAGTCGCTTTCCGTCGCCTTAATAAGGTATCCTTGAGGAGGTATGCGCGCAAGCGAGAAAGTTTTAAAAAACGCGCAAAAACAAAAATACCTTGATGTGTCGCATTTTCTCTTGATGTGTCTTAGAACGCATTTTCCCGCGCTTTTTGCCCCGATGTAAGACATTAGCTGAACATTCAGGCAGCTTTTACGATGAAGCGTAGTTACAAAGCGACTGCAAAAAGGGAATACCGCATTGTCTTTATGATTTTCACATTTTGGTTGTGACGTAAGAGTCACGTGACCGTACGTCCGTACATCCGTACACCCGTACGTCCGTCCGTCCGCACAGACTCTGTGGGAGAGGGAGGGGAGTCCCAAGACAACCCGACGGGGGTAGAGAATGCGATCTTTTCTTGGCGGGGAATCGCGCGGTGCTTTTGGGCAACCGGCGTTTTTCTTGGCGGGAAATCGCATGACCATCGTCGCTTTTGAAAAAGAGGTTTCTTTAAAAGCTTTTAAGCTTTTAAAAGCTTTTTAAGCTTAAAAGCTTCTTTAACATTTAAAGATTGCTCGAGAGTACTGAAGTTTTATACTTGACAAAAAAAACATCTAATATCTATAAATGGAAAGAAAAAGAAAAGAAAAAGTTCAAAAGAATACTGGTAGAAGGCGAAAAGTACAAGTTACGAAAGCTGCCTTCAAAGGACTTCATCGCTTTGTTTTCTTCACGGCGGAGAGCTTGCCTTGTTCTGAAACACAACCGAGTAAGTGAAGTTTTTAAAGGGTCTAAGGTACATGATTT
>Ga0126336_10001783_pt1 | contig 11701 bp, 13 predicted proteins | sample SidCmetagenome_FD_92530 | JGI IMG/M metagenome (GOLD analysis project Ga0126336, IMG submission 92530) | Coral microbial communities from El Islote,Puerto Morelos, Mexico - Siderastrea C C metagenome | ecosystem: Host-associated > Invertebrates > Cnidaria > Coral | place: El Islote,Puerto... | reverse complement strand
TTTTCTTAACCGAAGTGTTCTTACAAAAGCAAGGTTAATGACCACTTTGCAAAAGAGGATTCCGATCGGCGGGTCTCACAACACGAATCACATGACAATTATTTTAGACCATGTGACCAATATCTTTTAAAGCCACGTGATAAGAATTGAGCCGCCGCCAATTCAAATTCCCAACGACCGTTTTACCACTCTAGTGATTTTGATAGTAACTACGATGATGATGACGATGATGATGATAATGATGATGGTACGATGATCATGACTTTGAGGGGCCCAAAAGCGTGGTTTTCCCTGAGATTTCGTCAGGGTGGCAACCTGGATACTTACCTGAAAGCACACTACTTTTGGGGATACGGTGCATCTCCAGGTGGGGCTGTGGGGTAGGGTGCAGCTCCTCCAGGCGGTGCAGTAGGATAGGGTGCTGGCCCTCCTGACTGCTCTGGTGGATATGGCCCAGGCAATCCTCCAGGTTGTCCAGGGGGGTAGGGTGGTGCTCCTCCAGGTTGTCCAGGGGGGTAGGGTGGTGCACCCCCTTGTGGTGCAGGTGGATAAGCTCCAGATTTATCTGTTTTCAGTTACAAATTCTCATTAATAATTAAGATGCGCCTGTAGGGCACCGTCTCTTAAAATTTTATGAAAGTTCGCCGTAGTAGGTTGTTCAAGGTCACGATGATTGATTGTTTGCTTGATGATATCCTATGGGGGTGGGAACGGAAGAGGGCTTATGTTTTCACGGCGGTTTTCTTGGGGACTGGAGAAGGTTATTGCAATGCCTCCACCACGCTTATTTGGAGGTTATGGGGGACCGTTTGAAAGATGGTGGCCCGACCGACTGTTGTATGTAACAAATTTCAAGAGATTTTGGACATTATATGGATCAAAATACGCCATTTAAAAGGTGAAAACAAATGGGAAAGCTCTCGAAGACTCGATTCAAATGGACTGGTCATCGAAGGGCTCAAAGCTGCTCAAAGGAACGAATTAATTGTTCCAGAACAGAATATAGCATTTTCCTCAAAGAGGCTTATCCGAATGTCGGCAACTGATAAATGAGGCATATATTTTCGGGTTTGGAGTTCCTGAGGTTTTTTGTAGCCTTTTCTGGATAATAACATCAGTATTCTGTCACTGTTGTCGCACAGAATATGCCTATTCATGCAATTGAAATATAGCTCTGAAAACGAGGGGGAAAATGCTAGAAACTACACTAGGTTAATTTTGTCGAATCAAAACATTTAGCTGTGAAAACAAACTTAGTCTTCAATAAAATACGTAAGACTCAATTTACATGAGAAACCTTTAACCCCGGGCGTTTAGCTTGAGATCAACTTTCCACAAGTAGTAACGCAATTTTATAAAACGCATGCCATTTATTGTGAAATACTGAAAAGGCAAGGACTGGAGGAGAGTTCAAAGGTTTAATTCTACTAGCATCTACGGTTTGGTATGAAATTTTTGCTGGGGTTTTAATTTTTGCAGTCTTTTCTTTTTTTTTTTTTTTTTCAATTTTTAAAACAAATTATCCAAAATTTTTTTTTTTTTTTTATCCAAAAAAAAAAATCCGTGAATCTAGGTGCCCACAACTGAATAACTCCAGCTTGTAAGAGCCCATCCTTGATAAAACACAGGTTTTCTTGTTCATGAATAAAATACATGTACAATTTCGAAACAGGTAGACTTTGTTGTTATCGACATGAACGTTTTGTTCGACTTGCTCTGCTAAAAAATACTGCAAGTGAATTCCAATTTCTAGAACTGCAGTCAATAACATGACCATTTAGAAGTGAAAACCTTAAAAAACACGAGACAACTTTTTAAAGACATGTTTCGGCATAACTTATGCCATCTTCAGTTAAATGAAAATAATCAAAATAGCACTATATTTATAGGTAACATTGATAACATGCTGAGCTAATTACAACAATAGATAATACAAAAACCGTTACAACGTATCTGGTACCGTCTCCTTAGTCTTTGTTCTTTCCGGTGTCATACAGTGCCAGACAATTAGTGACGGTATTTGTACCACACCGTACAATTACGGCAATTACCGTAACTACCACAATTTAACACTTAAAAACCACCAAGAATTATGAGAACTTGTTACGTGTCACATGGCAAACATTTACGATCTGTATCCCTGCTTTCTACTGTATCTCAACATCAACCCCTAATAAAGCAAAACCACATTGCCACGTGTACACGTACATGTAATTTGCCTCAGTCAACTCACCCTGCTGAGGGTAGGGTGCTGATCCCACCACCTGACTGTAAGGTGGAGGGGCATAGCCTGGTTGAGGAGACGGTGCGTAGCCTGTTGGAGGTGGTGCATAGCCTGCTGGAGTGGGTGCTGGGTAGCCTGCCGGAGGGGGTGGTGCATACCCTGGTTGTGGGGCTGGGGGTGGATGGTGAACGACAGCTTGCTGTGGCTGTGGTGTCAAAACTTGAGCAGTTGCAGCCTGCCGGGCAATTAGTCTCCTTCGATATACAAACTTGTAAATCACAACAGCACAGACTATCAAAATTATGAGTGGTATAATAATCCCAACTGCAACAGCACTGATGCGTGATCCAGATGAACTACTTGCTGTTAGTACAAAGACAAAGAAGGAATAACAATGACAGTAATTATAAAAATGTAATTGAAATCAATCACACACTACCTTCTCTATTGTGACTCAGTTCAAAGCATTTTGAGAGAAAAATTCTAGTATTTTTTATTTATATATTTTTTTATTTTTTTATTATTATTTTTTAAGCATTGTAAAGCATTTAGCACTTAAACGGTAAGCGCTATAGAAGTATTATTGTATTGTATTGTATTTAATATGCTATTCAGTGCTAAAAAGGTCTTGTTTTGCTTAAAGATCAGTTGCCATATTGCATGGATAGGGTAGGTCAAAGTAAGCAGTTAGTATGTGTACAGGGGATGTGATTTTACTTGTTAAATGACATCTACTAGCTTGCATGTGAAGCATTTTTGTAAATGCTCCTTGACTCCACATTTTCGAAAATGACTCCAAGATTTCTGGAGAAGGATTCAAACTGACTCCAGTGGGAAAGAGAAATTGTAAGCCCAGCAATGTCAACTTGTGTGGCCCTAAATAAAATCTGATAATATTGCCAATACAAAGTACTGTGGTAGCTGAAAGAGGAACACTGTTAAAACGTTTGAAAATACAAGTTTCCATGTGGTTTTCATGGTCCATTCCATTTTCGTCAAATCAAATCTTCTTGACAGATAACACGTGTGACACAATGTGTTGGTTAACATGTGGTCATGCGTACACCAAAAAATACACAAAAATACAGTAGAATCTTGACAACTCGAACCACAATAACTCGAACTTCTCACTAACTCAAATCAAAGTAATTTCCCCTTCTTTTACTCTTATTTTGATGCCCCACAACTTGACACCTCAAACAGTTTTCATGGGTTTTGTCGCTGACAGTAAAAGTTATCCCTGGATTTGATGAAGTAGTGACATTATTATGAAGTGAGTGTTGTCAGGTAAACAAACACAAATCTGCATGTATTATATGTGTACCAAGTTTTATTGTCCTGGCTTTTATGCTGTTGAAGGTCCCCCACTCTCCAGTCCCAGAAGTGAGGCACTAAAAAAAGCCTGGTCCACATAGAGTTGAATAATAAAAGGACTGCAAAGACTTTACTACACTGTAATACACTTAACACCTTCCTTATCAATACATGTACATCTGACATTGATGGCATATCACTATCAGCAGCACTTACGGTGCATACCTGACGAATCATACATGACATATCCAGCAACAAAACCACGGTAAGAACTTGAAAACTGCAAGGAAGACTTGAACCTGATCCAGATTCGCTCCTTTGTTGAGGTGAAGGAGAATGGAGTCTTTAAACCACACCTTGAGCTTTTGATGGTGCTTGATGAATCATATGACTGGTAATCAGACCCTCCTAAAAGACAGGAAGTAATTAATGGATCGACCAATTCCAAGGCAGGCTGAGGAAGGGTGTAGTTACTTCGAACTTTTTATGCAATGTTGTGCATCAGCCCCCCACCTTGGCATGGTAGGTAAGTAAACTGGGAGGTTTGGGACTCAACTTGAATGGTTGCATTTTTCACTACTATTGATCATTAATAATAGCAGAAGTCTAGAAAAAAGAAGATTGCTTAAATGGATTAAGAGGTCATGTTTGTTCAAGTGCTCTGATTAATTAGTGGATTTTAAATCACTTTTTTATTCACGGCCCGTTGGTTGTTAATGTAATTGCAATAAGTGGTACTAAAAAACACAATCTTTGACATTTCTTGGGTTTTGAAGCTCAGAGTTCATGTATTGCTAAGGTGTTGTTACGATATGCAACAACAATTTTTAGTGGAACAATATGTTGCACTCAAAGTTGAAGGTGATGTTACATGAAAAGATTCACAACAATAATTTTCTGTGTAACTCAGCATTGATTTTTTAATGTGTTACATGGGTCAATTTTAGCACAAAGGCCTGGGCAGCTTGTAGGGTTCGGGGATGGTGTTGCGCAAAAAATTGACGCCAGGTATGTTACATGAAACAACTTGCAGAGCTGCCAATAACTTTCGGTCATCAGACAATGTCTGACTAAAACCAGCCCATGTCTGGCGAAATTTTACCCTTGGTCGGACATTATGTCTGGACAAATTTCCAACCAAATAATAAGTAAATAATGATAAGAAATAATTATTTTAAAAGCTTTCCACTTAAAATTAAAAAAAAAAAAATGCCCGACCACATTTCTGCTTTGTCCAACCAAAATGGAGACTTGGTCGGACATACGTCCTTTCAAGAAAGAAAAATTATTTGCTGCCCTGACTTGAGCAAAATTTGAGATTTGGCTTTGCAAGTTTTTAAACCTTGCAATGCAGAAAATTGTCTGTGAACCCATGTTACATGGCATCACCTTTTAGCGCAACATTGTTGCACCAAAAATCGTTGTTGTGAATCGTCTAGTGTAACATTTGCACCTTTATTGAAAGGCACAGTCAGAAATTCTAAGTTGGACAGGCTGGTTACCTATCTGTACAGTGTATGTATCGATTTATTAATTTGCCTGTGACTTATGCATCACATACTTACTTGTGATTTAGATGTCTGCAATTTGGATAATCACTTATTTTGTGGTCTACATGTATATTCAATGTCATTTGGCGATAATCACAAGAAAGGAAAAATGTGTTAATTTACTGGACACAAGATTTATGCTACAGTGTATGTAAATTACAAGGTGGCTACAACTTTGAATAGTTTGCTTAATAAGGTACATGTATATATAGTTACAGTAAAAAAATAGAAAACAATGCTGAAATTCTAAATTCCACATTCTACTCCCTCAAATGGCCAATAAATCCCTCGCCTGCACCTTGTATTATCTAACAGCATCCAAGGGGAGGAATGACATGCTGTCACTTTAAGCTACACTTACTCAAATGGCAAAAAAATAATAATAATAATGAGAAAATAACATTTTATTAATAGTACTTGCCCACTATAATTATTCTATACTCCCCCAAATGACTGAGAAATCTCTAACCTGCAGATTTAGTTATCTCAACACCATCCCAGGAGTGGAGTGACAAGCTATGATCTTAATGAGGAAGTGCTACACATACTCAAAATAATATCCATTCAGGCTAGTTTGACACACAGTATGGTACCATGCTCTGTGAGTTCAAGTGCTACAAAATCAATTTTCTCACCTTTGACTTTGACTTTGTCATCATCACACCAAATATCAAGATCAAAGTCCATAAAAGCAATTTTGATGGATCTCCTGCTTCCAACCTCAATCTTCCAATAACAGTCCCTCAAAGATGGATAACTACCAGGCCATCCATAAGAACCAATTACCCCAGATGTAGAGGTCAGGGTTAAACCACTCTCACCATAACAACTGCCTGTCAATAAAATAAGGAAAACTTTCAGATCAACTACAAGGACAAGATGCTCAGAGCAAAGAAGTCAAGCTATATAGCTACATCCCAAATTAAAGTAGCAGTAGCAATACAATTCGTGGTAGCAGTTACTGTAGCAGTAGTTAAGTTATATGTAGCAGAAGTGGCAGCAGTGGTGTTACAGCTGTAGCAAAAATAGCAGTAGCAGTAACAAACAAGCAGCAGCAGCAGCAGCAGTAGTAGCTGTAAGTAGACAAGTACAATTTGACTTGAGAGCACTTCTTCACATACCATTTCATCAAAATCATCATTCATCCCATTTACCACATCCAGAGCCACAATTTAATTATCAGTCAGATACAAAGCAAAAATGTTATAACACTTACTTGACAGATACCTTGAATCTGTAAATAATAATAATAAAACAGGATGTAGACAGTTAGATTCATGAAGAGTGCAGAAAAAAACAGTGCACATGAAAATTTATGTTAGACATGTCCTTCATTGTGTAACATGCACGCTAAAGCTATGTGTGTAGCTGAAACTAGATTCATTCCAGACCAAGTTTAAAAAGCCTTAACTAGGAACTGCATGCATGTGTATTAGGCCTACAGGGCAACAAGGAGTCATATTTGACTGTAATTCCAGTTAATTTCAGTTTAAAACATAGTCCTCGATGTCCTTGGCAAAAATTATCTTTTACTACATTTAATTTCACATTTGTATTCATCAATATTAGAATGAATATTAGGATGATTCCCTTGGATTAGCTAGTCCAATTTAACATACTCTTTGTAAATGGCATTTTATAAACAGGGACATTTATTAGTTAAGAGGAACTTATTAGATGAGGGGTGTTTACCTCAAAATGCTTATTTTAGAGAGGCATTTATTGGAGCTTATATTTTAAATATGGTTTACTCCCCAGAGCCTTGTAACAATGTCTTTTGTTGGATGATGAATCTCAGTGTTATCGAAATTGAGCCAACTACTGACTAACTCCGAAATCTACACCTACTAACCTTTCCAACGATATATAGTTAGCTGTGTTTTCCTTTAAAATGGCGCACATACGAATTTTTTCCTGGAGGGCATGGGAGGACACCTGCGAAGGTCTGGAGTAACCTTAAGGCACGGGATTTGTAATGACGGTTGATATACATTGCATATAGTCATGTACATTTTTAGTAGGAAAAACTCAAATTTCAGTCACGTGACATACATGTCAGTACTGCTACACGTTCTTGTAACTGTGGCAGAATGTTGTTTTCCTCCTTCAATCTTACACTACTAGCAACAAAATAGTTTATGTAACTCAAACTTATCCTAACCCTGAGACTCAAGTGCATTTTCATTTTGGTATGAAATATAAATCTATTAATCAGAACTTTTTAAGATCGTGTACTCTCTATGAATGTCTATTATTATCATTATCATTTATGCATGTCCAAAGCATTCTATTACCTTCAGAGAATGTTGAATAGGATGCTACAAATCCTTTGCCACTACCAGAGCTGTCACTCTTAAACCTTAAACGCAAGCAGTTGTCTGGCGAGTAAACATCAAAAGGCGTGTAGCCATTTTCAGAGCAGTATTTTCCAATTGAATGTCTGTCACATCCAATGAAAATTTCCACATAATCATCCGAGCACAACGGCATTTTGCCCTTGACATCAAATTTGGTCCATGTCAGCTTAATTCCTTTTCTATCACTAACTTTGATGTCATATGTGCAGTAGAGGTTACTTGAGTATGAAGCTGAACCAGGTGATGAAACTGTTCCAGAAGAGCCTCCATAACTCAGAGGGCCACAAGATGCTGTAATAAATGCATAGAGAGCACACAGATGATAAAACTATACCCTTTGTATGTAAAAACATTTACATCCTCCTGAAATGTCAGAAAGGAAGCTCAACAAACCTTGTCCTAAATTGCTGCCCCTGATTTTAAACAGTCAAAAGGCTTAGAATAATTTGCAAAAAGAACTTTGATTAAAACTCCAGTTAAAGGTCAGGTCACAGCGAATAGCTGTGTGGAGTTTTATGCCCATGGCAATAGAACAGTGGGTGGTGGGGCGGGGTGGAATACTTTTCCCATATACGAATTTTGTATGTTGTATGTTGTAAATAATGTATGATTCATTTTCGATAACTCTCAAACTGACTCAAAAGCTAATACTGAACTGAAAGGCAACTACATGAATATAACATGACCCCTGTCCCCTTCCCTCCCGTCCCCCCCCCCAACCTATTAGGGACTAAAGTATCACTTTTCCCATGCAAATCTCTTAAATTTGTAAGATCCACAACTTTTAACCCTTTAAAAGCAAAAATTAACCTTTTCAGGATGGCATATTTGCCATACAACCATGAGCTATTGGAAACATGGAGTTTGAAATTATTGAAAGTTGTTTCAAGGAAACAGTGCTGAAAGATGCCGAAATTTCAATAAAATCATCACCTTACTATTAGTTCTGTTGTCCCGTGACTTTGATTTGTACATCATCTTCTACAAATATCCCTGTTTCTCCCCAATTCTTAACCGCCTGCCATTTTGAAAATCACTCAGTCCCAGTTCTACACAGCTAACTATGAAACCTCCTAAAAACTTAGGGATTTTTGGTAAGCTGCATAGACCTGGGACTGAGTGATTTTCAAAATGCAAGCAGTTAGGCATCTACCATCGAACTCACCGAAGAATCAGGGAGAAACAGGGATATTTGTACAAGATGATGTAGAAATCAAAGTCACCGGACAACAGAACTATAAACGCTGTGATGACTTTATTGAAGTTTCAACATCTTTCAGGGCTGTTTCCTTGAAACAACTTTCAATAATTTCGCACTACATGTTTCCTATTAAGTTCATGAACAATACAACACTTGTCACTGACTTACCTCCAAGTACAATTTCCAACAAGGAAAGACCTGAAAACAAATTAAAAGATTCAGTGAAATGGAAGGTGTGCCAGAAAAATTAAGGTGGGCATTAGGCTTGAGTATTCTCTCAAAACACCCCTTTAGAGGAGTCCCAAATAGTCCATTAGCTTAATTCGAGGATATGTTTAAATTGTAATTTATTGGTAAAATGCTCCTTTTTGTAACTTCAAGTTTGACATGTCTCTGGAACTCAATGTCTTCCTTATGTGAGGTGGAAGTTATACAATCTTATCTCCATGGTCAATCTGGCAGTTTGCCACCAACAAAAGGTGCACTACAGTCATGTTGATTTGAACAGTATTGTTCTCCAGATGCTTAAATCTGAAAGAACACTGTAGAAGTGTTTCTGTCAACTACTGTAAAGCATGAATGTATGTCTATTTAATTTATCTCTCAGACTGCAGCAAAAATTAGCAGGTAAACGTGTAAACTGACGAAAACATTCACATGTACCTGTTAACAGTTGAAGGAACATTGCAATAATTGCTTCTTGACTGCACAGCAGTAACTTTATATCTTCTACCTATAAATAAATTATTGAAGCTTATTCACTTAGTGTTCTAGCTTATTCACTTAGTGTTCAGACTAAGCTTATTTAACTGCATTTAAATCACACCATTCTTATAAATTTAAGCTGGCTATCAAGTCAGTTGTCAAGTTTTATTTAGCTTTTTTGGAACATTTATGAGTAGAGAATGGTACAAAGAATTTGATGACACACGTGTTGCCTTCCTTGTCAACACTTTCAGAGAAAGTTTATACATGTATGTACATGTATCAGCAGATATGCAGAGGACTTGTTATGAAATGGGTAATTCAATTAATGCGATTTTATTTTGGTGGTAATTATACATGTATCATTCCTAGGATATTGTGAATACCCCAAAAATATAACTTAATTCACAGTTCTCAGTGCATGGTTTCTCATCAGATGTTGGCACGACTTTTGGTGTCCAAATAGTAATAGGCCATTTCTGAATTGTCTTCTGCCTCTTTTTCAAAGCGAGGCTTCATACAAAACATTTCATATGAAAATGAGTGTTATCTGCATGTGAACGAAAACTCATTTTCATATGAAAGGCTATGCTCCAAGACTCGCTTTGAAAAGGAGGTGCTAGACAACTCGGAAATGGCCTATTATTTTCACACCAATTGACCTAATACTGAGCAGATATAATGGCATCGTGTGTCATATGGTTCAGCCAAGCAAGTTTTTTGGGAATTATTGCCAGGCATTTTGGTCCAGTTTCATGATCGTACTGCAAAGGTTATAGCCAGGCATGTCATAAGAACAGATAGTGTTTTCACAGATACAAGTGAGTCCAGTGATTTCTGTGGCGCAGCTCCACCAGATGTTTTTCTACTAGGTTGTAACGAATAAAAATTTCAAACACTCCTAGCTAGTTACGACGTGTTTTAAGTGTAGCCCATGAAAGGGCAAAAAACACTTCCTCTGAATGGTTTCATAAACTTCAAGTGTCTATGCTAAGCGATCATTACAAAAATAACAGTAAAATACGAAAAAAACCTAGCCACTGTGTAAAAGCCTTTGAAATAATTATTAAAATTAAGACACTTCAGATGCAGGAAAACTATAAAGACATCATGCATCGTCATATGCATATTATGAAGTCTTACATTTTTTAACGGATGGCACAAGTACATGTACTGAAACTAGCCAACAAACATTAAGCTCATTTGTACTCACCCTAACTTGGGATCTCCTTGGTTTCTGGTGACGTTTCTTCTGTCCTTAATTCTACGAAAACATTGAGAGATGGACGAAGAAAAAATTTGCGGAACAATCAACCACAGCGCCCCGATTCAGCGCCCCTTCAACAGCCCAGAACGAGCCCGCGGGTTTCTGGGAATACGACCAGCTGCTTCAAATTAACCTCGTCTGTCTCCAAGACCCTGGCGTGGGAGGGAGGCCTGAGGCTAGGAAAACAGCGAAAAGAAATGTAAACTAAAAGGTTTTATCAGTAACAGATTATTGCATTGGCCGGTACTCCTGTTTATGTCAGATTTAATCGTCTTCGTCAACTAGTTTGAAAGAATGTGGTCCAAGGGTTGCCTGGCAAAAAATCACGCTTGCCCCGGGGCTGTGGGATGCCGGGGTAAGGAACCGGCACTAGAGAACTTTGGTTGATTATTCCAGTAAGGAATTTAAAATTTTGCTTCGTCTGAGCCAAAAAAATAAGGGCTAATTTGCAATCATGCCAGATATTTAGCGGCTTTTATTTTTCATGATTTTTCTGTCGATTTTTCTTCGGTTTGCATGTCGCTGGGAATCTGGAACTTACGGTGGCTCACAACTGTCATATCAAAACAAAATGCTACATCAAATTCAAGTCACTCACATCAAATTCAAATCACTCACATCAAACTCTACCCTGCGAGCAGAGGCCCTTCGATCTTCCTAGATAAGTCGGGAAGAGGAAGGGACCTCTACCAGCCGCCTCGACTTTCTTTGATTTGCCGCTCATCCACCGAAACGGATGAGTCAGCCGGTTTGAAACCAGTTTTTTCCGTTTTTGCTCAGTGCGCATGTGCATTGTTAGAAATTGCTGACTAAATACGCGCCCACGGTACGTTCGGTTCTCTTTCGAAGATGTCTTTGATAAAGCCGTGAAAAGTGCACTGGGAAGAGTGAATACTCATGGAATAAGCAATCTCACACAACACCGGTCGAAGGCCTTGCTTTATTTTCTGTGTGGTAAATATTCTTTTGTCTGTTTGCCAACCGGCCATGGCAAATCGCTAATTTACCAACTGGAACAAAAGAATCTGGGTTGCGGTTGCTTTCGGACCAAAAAATTTTACTTCTGGTTTGAGCGGGAATCGA
>Ga0126336_10001782_pt1 | contig 11702 bp, 6 predicted proteins | sample SidCmetagenome_FD_92530 | JGI IMG/M metagenome (GOLD analysis project Ga0126336, IMG submission 92530) | Coral microbial communities from El Islote,Puerto Morelos, Mexico - Siderastrea C C metagenome | ecosystem: Host-associated > Invertebrates > Cnidaria > Coral | place: El Islote,Puerto... | reverse complement strand
TCACGGTTTAGCGCATGCTCATGAATTTAAATGCTGTTTTTTCGCCTGTGCACCGCTGTAGCAAGTACGCAAGCAATATTATTTCAAAGCATTGTTAAAGAACCAATCAGAAGCGAGTAGATTGCTCGGGTGTGAAATTTTCTCACCAAAGTTTCGCGTTTAATGATTTTTCAGCTATCTGCACACGCCCCTGGCAGGCACTTGACCAAAGCGCGTGCAAATGGCGGTAAATTCATCAACCGTGGAATAAAACCTTCGGGTCAACAATAAATTCAACGTTGGCAGTGTTGGTGCAATCCACTAATATTACCTACGAATTTAGTCCTCCGCTGTTCTATATGGGATTACTATAGTATGTGATCGCTGAGATACATGTGAGTGGGATAATTAACCAATATAATTACTAATTAATCGGAAAAAAGTAATTTGATTAATGCACATGCGCCGTGCCGTGAACCTGCGCTCCTCTCATAGTGAGCTTGGGTGACCTGTGCTTTGAGAACTATTCATTACGTTACAGAATGTCATTCATGCAAATCATGCTAAATTTGCATACGGTGTATTTGTGTCTCGGGATAGAATTGACGTCTCGAATTACCTTTTAGATCACAGAGTTTTCTTCGTATTTCTTTTCATTTTCTGCGAAAATTAATGTGATACCGACTTCAGCGTAATGAATGGAAATATTATTGCAAACAATACGTTGCTTTCTACATTGTATTCTATTTCTTTACGTTAACGCTTATTACAGCAACTTACACGTGAATAATTTACATGCGAAAAATCAAAAATACAAATAGCAGTCGAGTTTCGCAGTGCCTTAGTAGATTTTTCCGGCAGTTTCTACAACAAGTTACAATAGGTATATACCGTGTGGCACTAAATTTTTGCGGGAGTTTAATTTTGCGGATTGGCGATTTTTTGTGTTTTGCGGGAACTAATTTTTGCGATTGGAAGAGTCTGGTGTTTCTTGCTAGGAATTAATTTTTGCGATTTTCTGAAAGTCGCGTTCAAATGGGACTAATAACATTTTCGTTTTTTATTTGAGTACATGCAATCGAAATACAAATAAATGTAAGACAGTTCAATCGATGTTACTGTATTACACTACAATGGATCGACAATAACTAGGGTACCACTTGATGTATTATCCACCGAGTTATCTATGGCATTTTCTCCTTCAAACCAGTATTTTTGTACATGTATATAATTTCTACAGTGGAGTAAATTTTTGCGGAAAAAAATTGCGGTAATTTTATTTTGTGGGAACTTACTTTTGCGGATCGAGAAAAAAAACCGCAAAAATTAGAACCCGCAAAAAGTACAAAGTACAAAGCAAGGCATTAGCTAAGAGTTTGTTGAAGTGACTGTGTGGCAAACGTAGTGTACAATTTTAATGGCTGTGTGCCAACCTGCGCAGCGAGTAACCAGGGGGGGGGGGTCTCTACTTCAGTTTGGAATAAATCTACCTGTTGATGCTAAGGACGACCGCATGCTTTCTATTCACAAACTACATGTACCTGCTCCTAAACGAACCTCGTAACACTCACATACCTCATGGTGAAGAGATGGGGCCGGCAGCCTCTGCAAACACAATCCCACAACTCCAAGCTGAAACTTGAGAGACACTGCACTCTTTAGGCAGTCACAAATAGCAAAACCCTTACATTCCAGCTTAGACTTCAATTCTGCAATTGCTGTGCCAACGAGGTCAAACTTCTGTGACAACAACTCAAAAAGAAATGCAAATGTACTAATTGCCAAAAGAGTGTCTTCTGGCCAGGCATGACTGGTGCTTGACCTCTCGCTGCATGTCTCTACTTCCATTGGAGAATCAGATGCCCCATTCTCTTCTGCCGCCTCCGCACTCTTGTATGCTGCTGTCCCAAGTGAGCATCTTGCAGAGACAGGCATTGAAGAGATATCACAAAATCCAAAAAGGACACTCTTGCAGAATGACACTAGAGCATAGGATACAGCTACAGTTAAGCGCACAGCACGTTGATGCTCACCACCAGCATCAAGAGCCTCAATCATTGAACACAGTGAATGGATATCAGTGTTGAAAGATGGGCCCAGAGCAATGCAGTGAGGATTGCAAAATGACAGAGGTGTGACTGAGTCATCGGGCCGTCCTTGCTCTGTATTTGTGTCGCTTTTATCTTGGTGCATTGCCATCCATTCTGACAGGCATGTGTTCTTTGATTGGCAGGTTAACTGGATAGCCATACAGCTGCTTACATGTGGAATGTACGCCCATTCACCTTTAAGCACTCGCTGAAAGTCAAAGCAATTCCAATCTATGGAGGACAACCTGATAGCAACCTCCAGACCATGCCACGGACGTAACGCTCCAGTCACAAAGGTCACTGAAACTAAAACAATAAGTAAAAAAGCTTTGTCAGCAAAACAAATTGAGTTCACATTTTATACAGCTGTCCACAATGTCCAGACCTGGTACTACAACACTGCTCCATCAGACGGAAGAAGTGTGATGGTATGTGACACATTGCCATTCAAATCCTAGCAGTCACCAGTATGCAGGGTGCTTGCCACATGAACCTAGTTTGATGGCCTGGCTCTCACCAGTCTCCAGTAGGTTAGTGGCAGAGCACCCAGACTGGTATTAATTGAAAGGTCACAGGTTCGATTCCTGTTGGGAGAACTTGGATTTCTTTTTTCCGAGTACCCCTGTGTCAATAACTGGTAAACATATCTTTCACACTTTGCTCTATATTGTGCAAAAGTGTACGACACACTGATATCTACATTGTGTACACTTGTTTTCTTGTGATAACCCTTTGATCCCCAGACTATTCAAATACCTGTTTCATTAAATGTCCTTAGCTGATCAATTACACTTTCACGTTGTTTTGCAGGAATGCCACTGCTGAGGACAGCTAATCTCCAAAGCCGAGAAAGTTCGTCACTTAGCGTCCTACAACTTGAATTCATAAGAAGTTACCATCAGATATACACTGTATATACATTTTTTGCACCACATTTTTTTATTGTTAGGCTCTACAGGGATAATACACCAACAAGAACATGTACATGTATAGGTGAATGTACAATCATGTACATGGTGCAATTCTTGGTGAAAAACACACTGTAACTTGAGATCTTAAAATTTAAAGGGATGGGTCTTCAAAGAAATGGACAGGACTTGTAAATACTGTGTTGTTAAAATATTATACATGGACAGGGTTTATTCTAGAGCGCAGCCTTCTAGGATTTCCGCAATTCGAAAAATATGCCGCAGAAAATTTACGTGGGCACGTCAAAGGGGGCGCACAAAATTGTGCCCAAGGTTAAGTACTAATTTTCTGAAATAAAGAATTCTAAAACATCACTGACGATAAGATTGATATGACCACCGCTCTATAATTCGAAATTTATAGCCTTTTACTGTCTCAACTGCCTTTCTCTTCTTCGTTTGTTTCTGTGTTCACATTCTGCACTTTCTTCAATTATATATGATTGTATAATTGTGACAAGTTCCAGTCAATTTAGTGTAACAACAGATTCACATGCATGCACTCATCCCTCTGATTTTGATTGATTATTGCCTCTCAATTTCAAATATTTCAATTTGACCATCTACCAATAACTGTCCCATTGTGGGAAGTACTACACACATAAATGCTATGTCGGGATTTAAGGTCCCGGGATTTAAGGCCCTGGGATTTAAAGCCATACACTTCAACAGTATAAAGGCAAAGATACTTCAAATTTTGTACAAAACAGAGCACCATCATTTTAATACAACTACTGTCCGACATGTTATTTGTTTCCTTCATAGCCTAAACATTAGACACACTAACTGTAACAGATTACAGTGTAAAATCATAGAGAGCCTTTGTATCCCTTTGATCATTGTCAAACGATCACTCAGAGTGTTTATTTATTATTTAAAACTCTCCTACCTTAAAAATCTTGGAGTAAACCCTCCAGCTAAAGATCCACATAATTTAATGGCTTTTGTTGGTTCACGTTTTCCTGACCTTGCTAAACGGTATCTGTCTACGGGAGAGTTGCCATGACAGAGCTTGCTAAGCCGTTCAATCAGCTGCTCAGTGCACATTGTCAGGGCTGACACAGCACTCATGAAATCATCTCGCAGCAGGTCAGCTATGGTCTCAAGGACTTGAAGAACACTCTGGCGCCGAGACGATGAGTACCCACAATACTCGTTGTCAAGCTGTATATCCATTTCATCTACATTTAAGGGAAAAACAACAGTCCATAAAAGAAGAATATTGCTAATTATTTCATTCTCAATCTCGGTTAATGAATTTCCAGCTTTCTGATGGGTTGACTGCACACAGATTATCACTGAATAACCCTGCTACACTGGATGACTTGTCAAGTGCCATCAATAGCATTCTTCAAAAGTTTTCACCACGATGCAAAAGGTTTGTTCAAAACTGGCAAAAAACATTTTGCAACAAATACCGAAGCTAAGAATTTTACGGGGCAGCGTCACGAGGATTTTGCTATTTTAGGTCAATTCTGTGCTAAGATCATTACTTAATGCCTTTACTCATATACAAAATGCTCCTGCAGAACTATGAGGAAGATATCATTGCCAAATAAATTTTATCAGGGAGAGCTAACCATAATAATTCCTTGGTGATTTTCGAAGAATTTTTTCAAGTTTTAATCCATTTCTATCCTTGCCATCGGTAGCAACAGATGACAGGAAACAGTTTCAGTGCCATTAGATAGTCTTTAATAACAAAGTTAGACCATTATTTCTGAAATTTAATTGATGTGAAGACAATTTTTAGCTTTTAAGAAGACCTAAAATAGCGCGACATAACCCCTTTAATGAAACAAGTATTCCACTCGCACTTCTTGGACCTGAAGTGATTGTGAGTCGGCACTATGCGCCACATTGGCTATTTACAGGTGTGTATCACCCCATCCCCCTTATGCTCATTCTGGGAATGACTGTTAATTAAACAGGGCTACATTTACATTCCTTTATCCTGAAAGGGCATTTGTCTCACTAAGCAGTACTGAGTAGTTTACTAGGACCAAGACCTCCTCATTCTGTGCAAGGAATGTGTGACTGAAAAATGAGTTATTGGTACATGTATTCAAACATTTGTCTGGACATAATTTGTGTCGGATCAGAGTGAGGGTTTTATCTTGACAGGTTGAGTTTAAGAGTGTATGCCCAAAACAGCCAAAAATGAACAGACGACCAATATAGAGAGGAATCGATTGTACCTCTGACAAAAGCTTGCTGAAGGCAATTCCTTCCCCACAATTCATTAACAGAGCTCCCTGTGTCATTATCATGTTCATTATACTTCACAAATCCCAGATCTTGGTGAGATTCATACATCAAGCTTTCACATCTGGATTTAAATCCACTTTTGCATACAAACCAGTGGGCTTCTTCATCAAGACCTACATGTAAAAAACAAAATCAAACTCTTATTAAAAAGAAAAAAAAGGCTGCAAGCTCTGAGAAAGGGCTTTCCTTTCACCCTTATACATGCTGTATGTACAGGGTTTGCTTACTATAATTTAAAGAAAGTGTTACATTTATTTAATTTTGTTAAAAAAAGAGACCATAATGCCTGGTGAAAAAAATATGCATTCAATACACATGTCTTTCTGTTCAACACCAAAAACACAGAATCTTGTTGACTACATTTTGTAAGGAACCTGCACACAAAAGAAACATGTAAGCACCACGCCTTTCAATACACTGCAAGTTTTTTTTTTTAATTATATAACATTGAACTTGGGATTAAAAGGGTTAACAAAGGAAAATAAACTGTCAGTTTGCCAGAGCACCTAAAATTTTGCCGGAATGCCTTACCAGGGCCAGCAGTGGGATCAGGTGCCCCTGCAACTGTGTTAATCTCTTCCTGCTGTGCTCCTTGTTGCCGTAACAACAGCTTGTCAAGTAACTGTTGGGCTGTTTCAATCACACGTTCATTCTGGTGCTCACACAAAAGATACTGTGCAAACTTCAACAGCTGCTCTCGGTCTAGTGAGTTCAGTGAATCAGAAACTGGCATGCGAATGGTCATTGCCTTTGTGTCCTTTATTCTTGCCAGACATGTTGCTACAACATGTGCACACCAGTTTGTAGACAGCTCACATGAACAGTGTGCAGAGGTTATTTTACCACGATCAAAGAGGATAGTCACATAATTTTTGCCACTGTCATTGCTCCTGCCAGTGCTGCATCTTCTGTCATCAACAGTTGCACTTAAGCGAAAACCTGCATTAATTTTAAAAGTTAACATGTAAGTTAGTAACATACGACTCATTAATAAAGTTTACATGTTAATGTGATTATTACATGTGAGAATAACTGATTGCAACATTTCAACTGCTTACAGTGACCTGACAGTCTTAATCAAGCAGTTACAACTGTACATCTGTACATGTGTCTTGTTGATTTGATTTTCATCAATTACTTTGAATTCTTTTTTGTTGGATGGGGGGGGGATTATTCAAGGGACGGCTACTCTTTGTGGAAATAAATAAGGAACAATGGGTTATCCAATTATACACACGTGTTGAAGGGCATGATTAAAACACACAATGGAGTTATGGCGAAATGAAGCATAATTTAAGCATGTACATGCATAATCAAGAATGTCGCATAATAGTGCTGAAGGTATTATAATCTTCAATGCGTCAGCAATACGCATTTGCTGGGTGACAGGAACAAGGTTCTTCAGTATTGACATATCGAATAAAATGATAAAGAAATGGCAGTTAACTATCAGAGAAAAACAAAGCAAATGACAGGAAAAAATAATTCTCATCTGGTTTGGTTTAAAGGATAATTGATATGGCCAGTTGGTTTACCTGTACATGTATGTAATGTGCAAACAATTAAAAAAATGCTATTATAAAAAGAAATCGAAACAATTTGCTGTGCACTGTATTTTTTATCGGCCAATTCTTCTAAACGTAAACTAAAACACACTTTTATAAATTCTTTTCATGTGAATTACCACAAACTCAAAACTTGAAACTTGTAAACAATAATTTACCATGTGCCAACAATTTAATGGCAAACCAGCTAAAAACACGTTAACACATTTATTGACCGCAACACCAGGGCTTCAAAGTCTGGGGTAATTTCACTTAAGCATGAACATATCCTTCCAATTTTGATGGTTTCAAGAACCATCAAAAACACGATTTATTTTTTGCAGCAGATCGGAAAGACAATTACGATTCACTGACGACTGCAGTCTGCATTTTATACCAGGCGCCATAGAAAAAGAAATGTGATCATGATGGACCCATTAGACAAATTTTATTGTTTGATTTTGCCATTTTGTCATTTCATCATTCCATGTTTTAAGCATGCCCTATGTTGTTGCGGAGTTTGTTTCTGAACTTGAGCAGTTTGGAAGGGTTTCTGTGTTTGTGTGGTTTTGATTGAACTTCAAACAACAGCAGACTTTCTAGAAGCCTTAAACCAATTGCTTTTTCCATGTCATGCACGTGTCATCAGCGACTGGTCACAACTTTGCCTACGTTTCCTTCAAGCAGCTCACAGGCACAATTTCATCATCCAAAATTCAAATAAAGTCAGAGTGTGATCAAAGGTGGATTAGTGGCAAATCTACATGTACAAAAATTGTAACTGCTGCTCAGTTGTACAAAAAATTAATGTTAAGTGAATCACTCAATGTGATAATATGGTCAGGAATTCTTAGTCAGATGTCTCAGTTTGGGATTCTTAATTTGGGATTGAAATAACCAATCAATAGAAATGCCTCTGCACACATTCCTCCCCCACAAATGCCTGCTTAATAGAGCCATCATATGCCTTTTGACATGCTGTGCAGTTAACCCAAAGGACCAATCATCGTTGTCCTGTAATTTAAACCGACTCCTGCCATGAGTGTAAAACACATACAAAATTTGAGTTAGGACTGCACAATGCTCTCTTCAAAGAATATCATCTCAACTTTGGATGAAGTGATTTCAAAACTAAACAGTTCCATTTATAGTCAAAATACTCAGCACATTCCACTCATTATTTAGGAATGATTTTCATTAACCGGGAAGGGGTTGCATTATTGGAATCAAAATTTCATTTTCAAATTGAAAATTGAAATTTTCCAACGGTAGACTAATTCAAAATAACAAATGTTGATTGGGTTGTCACTTACACGACCAAAAGTTCACACGCGCAATACGAAACCATTGGCGGCTGTTGGTTTCAATTGGTTTGACACTACAAGGAATTTTTCTCAATTTTCAGGAACATTTCCTGTGCATTTACAGCAGACTTGTTTTAAGAAATTATTCTTCACGGTTTTATAGCAACAGACTGCTTCTTCACTTTTAAAAGTATAATTATTTGCGATTAATATTTTGTTGAGCAAACACAAATCAGGTCAGATAGGTCAAGCCACCAACAGTCTGCTACTTGCACATGAACATTTGCCTCATGTCAATAATAAACCATTGCACGTGAACATTCGCCTCATGTCAATAATAAACCAATCAGCATTCCTTATTTGGAACAAGGCTACCGTTGTAACATTACAATATTCAATTTGAAAGAAGAATTTTGATTCCGATAACACAATCTGTTCCCGATTAATGAAAGCCATTCCCAAACAATAAGCAGAGTGCGCTAAGTATTTTGACTGTAAGGCTTACACTATAGTTTGTTGTTTCCTTGGTGCAACTGAATGAAATCTGGAGAAAACAAAAGAGTGACATGGCAAACTAGGCAACAACAAGGTCAAAGTTCGTTTTACAAAAACCTGTAAATGGCCTGTGATTGGTGAACACATTTCTCGGCTCTGTTTAGCAGACGTCCATGGAAGAGGGATGGATTGCATGATGAGCACTAAGGATGTCTTCCTTGGAGTCTGTAGAAATACGTTTCCCCACAGGTCAAGACTTTAATGTTTAGTAGTTTTAAATTTAGCTGAAAATGCTTTGTCCACGGCTTCGATCCCACTGGCCAGTTTGCGAAAAAAATGTTGCCACATTTTATTCTCAATTAAAATAGATTGATCAATTTTCCTCTATAAAAAGGTCCCTTTCAAGTAGCTGCACTGTAAAATTGCCTTTGGTTCTCCTTATGCCATGGAAGACGTTTTTACAATAGAGTTTGCTTTTACAATTAGGGTTTGCTGTAGCATAAACACCATAAAAAGAAACTCTTTGTCACCAAGACTAAAAATAGCCATATTACTTGAAAACGTACATGTAATTGTTTACTTGGGGAGGAAGGGGGAGAGGATTTGAACCCCAAACAGAATAATTGGACAGAATAATTGGGGGAGGTGTAAAACTGGGGGAGCCAAATTCGCTAGGGTTTAACATAAGCTTAAATTAAGACTTATACACAATCCTGCAATTGCGCCTTACCTATCTGATTGAGATCTTTCACATTCCCATTTTCCAGCAATCTCTTGGCTGAGCAGAAGTCCACACTACTTCGACTAAACTCGGCATACTTCCTGATCACCTCCTCACCTTCGGGAAACGAAAACGCGATGATTTTCAACTGCAATTCGTCAGGGATCGGAGGAGAACGATGCTCGACGAATGCGAACGGAAACTTCAAAGCAATGAAACGACAACACAAGTCTTGAAGAGAAAACACTTGATTGCTTGCTGCAGAGGAATTTTCTGCATTTGAAACTTCGTCACTGTCTTCACTTGGAGCTCCAGCGCGACGAGCAGCTAACATCAGGCCGGAATAGCCTTCGCCGCTACTGTAGCCACAGTAATAATCGTCGTCGTCGAAATAATGGTCGTCATCGCTATCGTTATCCGAGTCAAAATAATACGGTGAAATATAGTCATCTCCGTCCGACCACATTTCACCTCAAAACACCAGAATCTTGTCGCCTGTTCCACTTATCGAGTATTTTTCCGCATAGTTTCCAAGAATCTTGTTCACTAATTGAGAGGATGAATTCCAAGAACTGCCAAGATACGGTTTGTTGAAGACAAGTCACGTGGCAAAATAACCACACTTCCAAATTCTTTGCTTGGTTATCTCAGCCGATTGTTGGATCAAAAGTCGAGCACAATCAATGCTGGTATGGTGCGAAGCCTTTGCGACTTCCCAACAAATGCAAGCAAACGTTTGGAAGAACAGCAAAGCGACAGCAAAGCCGGGCAGCAAAGCCAGAAATTTCAGCTGTGTTATTTATCAGAAAGGGAGGCTCGGATCGGGAAAGCGGTGTCAGTTTTCTAACGAAATCACTTTATGTATGATACATGAAAACTAAAAGACATAACTACATTGTAGTTGCTTCGAGAGCCCTCTCTGCCGGGTGATTTGTCGACTCGCTGGCATGCAGTATACTAAAGGGTAGGGAAAATTGTCATTTAAGTATATGGGAGGGTCGCAAAATCCGCTGCCAAGTGGAAGAGATGTTGGCTAAAGCTGAATGTATAAAAGGGCGCCAAATTTTGGCATAAAATGACAACGCAAAACACATAAAAGCTTGCACCCTTTGAGCAACTGATCTGAGCCAGAATGACTGAAATTACATTGTTTTGGCTTATCCTTGAGGTATGAGAAAAGGGTGCAATTTTCGTCTAGGTATATAAAAGGAGTACCATTTTGGTGAGAATTAGTATATTAAAAGGGTAAGTGAACATCCGGGCGGAGCCTCCTCGTAAAAATTTTTTTGGGTTCCCCTCCCCCCCAGGGGGGGGGGGGGCTTTGTAGTGTCGTGGAGGGACTGAACGAGTGCGATAGTTCGATAGGTTTCGCGAGCATGCCATCGACTACCTCGCTAATCTCTTTCCAGGGCTTCCTTCTCTACTTCATAGCATCAGAGATCAGTAAACGCTGTGGAAATATAACTAGCTTAAAAGCGAATTGACCATTCTGTTTATTACAACGATTATATGGTATATAATCATCATTCCTTTATAATCGTAGTTAGGAAGATACAGTTAGATAGTGAGTGGATAATGATTAATTAACATAAAGCTGATAGAAATACCGTGTATAAATAAAGTTATCTTATGTTATCTTACACGTACTCATTAAAAGAGTCATTTTGCTTTAGTCAAGTCCTGTCGCCCACACGATCTGACCAGTGAAGTGCGCAACTTCACCATGTTCATGTCGCTCTGTGAGCGCGTGCGGCGCAGGCTTTCCCGCCATTTTTGTTCCCTGTGGTGCGAGTCGAAGCTGAAACGTATCTTCCAGAATATGTCGCACTTTCCTTGTGTAGCTATTTTCTTCTTGTAGAGAGCTTTTAGTTGGCCCTTTATCCCCCTGTAGAAAAGGGAGATGTCACAAACAGGTTATTTTCTCACAAATTATTTTTAAACAAACAACACTTTAAAATTCCCAAGGTAACAGCCCTCCATGCTGTCATTAGGGAAGGGTGTCAAACGTTTTTCTAATAATAATAATAATAATAATAATAATAATAATATTAACATTAATAACAAGCAAAAAAGCATCAACATCGATCCATGAGATCTTCAGTCCGTGGGACGGCTATTGTGTTAGATGCCCATATGGAGAACCGCGAAAAGCCAGTGGACTGGTAAAGAGAACGGGGGAATACCGGCTGCAAATGAAACGTCCGAAAGTCTACCCACTCATTCCTTGTGGAAGTGGTGGTGGTGGGGGGGGGGGGGGGGGTCCCCGGGTACTCAGGTACGGGGCGACGGGGGGGGAAGGCCTCTTCTGGGTTTAAAATTAGGGAGCGGAGATT
>Ga0126336_10001781_pt1 | contig 11703 bp, 10 predicted proteins | sample SidCmetagenome_FD_92530 | JGI IMG/M metagenome (GOLD analysis project Ga0126336, IMG submission 92530) | Coral microbial communities from El Islote,Puerto Morelos, Mexico - Siderastrea C C metagenome | ecosystem: Host-associated > Invertebrates > Cnidaria > Coral | place: El Islote,Puerto... | reverse complement strand
TTTGAACTTCTTACTGAGGTGTAACTACGATGCGAAATATATAAAATCAATTCCATTGTTTTACCGAAATATTCTAGTATATTTCAATGAATTAAAAACTCTCTATAACTTTGATCAAGCACAAGATATAATTTAATTCAACCATAAAGAAATGCGTGTTGACAGTAAAACCATATGCATTTTTATCAGGGAATGATTCAAAAAAGGTATCTTGTCAATACAAGATCTCTTGGACAATACCGGTCAACCAATGTCCTACCAAGAATTTACGAATAAGTACTCCTGCAAAACTAATTTTCTCCAATATTATCAAGTTATTATGACTATTCCGAAGCATTTATTAGCCAAAGCAAAATCAACGAAGCCAATTAATAAAGAGCTATGTTCTGATAGTAATTTTAGTCTACAACTGAATGAATCGATAAATCTATATTTGAATTAAATCAAAACCAGCGACTTCTATAGGTTATTATGTACAAAAACTCACAAAACAGTTCATTCTGGGCCAAAGAGGTGGAGCAAGGATCTTTCCTGGAATGAAGATAAGTGGGAAAAAATATTTACCTCCCACAAACCATCTGTAGAGAGACTAAACTAAAGGAATTTCAATACAAATTAATTCACCGAATTGTAGTCACCAAAGAGGAACTTTACCGCTATGGAATTAAGGAAGATGATGAATGCATATATTGTGGTAAAAAGGACTCTATTGAACATACTTTTAGAGATTGTCATTTTGTCAAGATTTTCATTCAACAGGTTTTCAACTGGCTTAATATAGAAAATAAGATCAAGCTCAAACCATCTAGTGAAGAAAGACTGTTCGGTATCATTTCCGACTTGCATGAAAGGTACTAGTAAAGAGACTCAATTATACCATGTTATTTATGAGGTACTACATTTACACCAACAATCTACGCAACAAACCAATTCTCCTCCAAGACTTCGTTGATAAAAGTATAATTAAATACAGAATCGAAAGTGCCATAAAGTAGACATGAAAAATGACTCCTCTGACTCTAGTCAAGTTGATCAATAGAACTTACCCCCCCTTACGTAATTTCTTTATCTCGTTCTTTTTCTTTTTTCTTTATTTGTTTGTTTGTTTTATTGTATGAGGGGAGGGGGACGGGGGGGGAGGGAGGTAAGAAGGGTGGAAATGGGGTGTGTCAAAGTTAACGAAATGTTTTGGGTTGAGCAGAGATGGGTGGGGAGGTTGTTGCAAGAGTTTGTAAACACGATATGTAATATCAGTGAATGAATAAATAAAGAATTAAAAAAAATATCCATTTTTGTCTACCAGGTGAGCCCCTTGTAAACTGAAAAAGGAAGCAGTTAGAGCCCAAACGAAAAGTGTTTTTAAAGTACCCAATACAAGATTTGAAGCAAAACCATTTTGTGACCAATTTGGGCTATGAGGATCTTTAAAAGGGAGAAAGCCACTCAAATTCCTAAATATTCAGTTGACGTACATGTATTTATAACCTTTTTAAGAAGCTCTCTCTATGGCCCGGAACTTTTCATTTCGCTTACGTGTTCTACAATTTAAGTATGAGAAAATCCTGAGAACGTGTGCTTGTAAACAGATCAAGTACATCTTGCACGTAACTTATTAATTATTTATATTATATACCTGTTGCAAGAAACAAAGTAACGCAAACGATGCAAGTATTGTATTAGACGTGTATTTGATGTACGTGGTAAAACATGAATAGTAAACAAAGGAGTAAAAAGGGTCATTTATTGGTCTAGTTTTTAAGAAATGAAACAATGTGGCCTCTAAACCAATATTATTTTGAAAAAATAGTTTGTTAAACCCACATGCTTTCGAATCGTGGCCTTTTATACATTGTGCTCAATGCCACGACTCGCAAAGTTCCGTATCCTGAAAAAAATTCCAGAATTTTGTTTTTTCATATTCAGGCACTTTGATTATCGGGAGCAAACCAAAAGCAGTAGGCGCAAAGAACAAAATATTACAAGTTCTGCAGGAAGTGGGGTGGAAATTCCTCCACCCCCTTTCCCTAATCTTAATTATTAAGCGTTTTTTTTTCTCTCGAGGAACAAGCCAAGGGTTAACGAAAATTTTAGTCCATATAATATATTTCACAGTAATTTATTCACATATATCTACGTTCGGGGTTACGCTAAGTGGTTTGTGCTGTTAAATTTTTTTGGCATCTTTACAGCTCAATGATGATCGGTTTTAACGCTGGCGCAAAATGTTCCTCATTTCTGGCAATGGGTTCAAGTGCTCTGTAGAAGGAGGGGAGATAAGAGCTGGTGATAACTTAGGAAGGACGGGCTCAAACTCAGGGATAATTCTGGATCACTCTTGAGCGTTCTTGCATGGGAACAGAAAGCTGGTCGGTTTTCCCCTAATCTCTGAATGCTTTCTTTTTCCTCAACATGGTAACTGGAGTTGATCTAACTAATTTATTAGCGATTTATTTTCTGTTCATGGTGGTTGTAAGTTTTAAGTATTTGGACTAAATCTTAGAGTGTGACTATTCAAATGGATGTTTCATTGAGCACTGTATGAATGAAAAACAATTATTGTCATTGGAATGTATACTACGTGCTGGACAACTTTCATTTCATTTAAACTGACTCAAACGTCAGAAACAACATCCCATTTTTTTATTTAAGGCTTAAAGGCGGAAGTGCCTGTAGGTTTCTGTAGGTTTCTCTGTAATTTCCTTCCTTTCTTGAGTTTATAGTGAACACGGCGACAAACACAAGGAGAGCAATTTTCCGGTTCTATTTTAGAACCCTTGATTTCTAATGCAGTCCATATTGTTAAGAGTTACTCGATAGTGGGTATGTATTTTGCAGATTGTGGTTTGTTGCAATATTACAAAAAGAATATGTCAGAATTACGTTTGAAAATATAGATTTCACATTGCGTCATGAGCAAGGACCGCGTTATCCCTAATTCTGTGCCTTTTTTGCGTATATTGTTTGACGATGGTAAAATAAATCCCTGACATTCATCCGATATTTGTACCTTTTGTAGTTGTAACAAGTTTAGAATACGATGCTTAATCTCCTCGCTTTTTGCAACTAATCCTGAGACCTTGGTTGCACGGCTAACGATAATTTACTAACATTTTTGTGGAAATTTTAAATTCTTCACGTACCCTCAAAACCATAAACACGACGAGAACTAAAGCACACAGCAAAGTAATAAATAATTTTTCATAAGTGTTTTATAGCTTCCACTTCACTGAGCAAAAGAAGGAGTAGTTGAACTTAAAGCAATGATCCCCGATTTGTTTTGTAGTCTCGATTTGGGTAAGATGACGGTACAAAAATCACAATGATCGAATCCCCATAAAAGCCGATTGATGCCAACAATTTCATTGCAAAAGAAATATCTATATACTTGTATGAAATTGACGAAGAAAGATTAAAACGAAAAGAAAGATCTTGGCGAATTCGTATCTTAGCTATTTGGAAAGTATCGTATTGGAAATTATGGCATGTTGTGAATGGACAATACGGCTGACAGGACTTCAATTTTTCCCTCTTTCTTTCTTCTTTGTGTGCTGTTCGTTATTGTAATAGTTACAAAAATTGCGAATTCTAAATAAACTAATTATTAAAATATGATAGGGATAACACGCATCTGAAACTAGTACTTCCACGTAATAAAAGGGATGTTAGTATTGACTCAAAATGCAATATGTTGTTCCTATATTACAACCAACTCAATTCTATAGTTTTTTAATGAATTGAAGATGTTTTTTTGAGTTATCAAGTAAACGCAATTGCAAGATGTAAATAAATGTCGAGCGAGTTGAACAAGATCAGGCGCAGTCGTAACGGTTTAGTAAAGTTTAACGTCTCAGGTAAGCAGACACGCCCGATACTAGCTTTTATGCCACTATTGCATGGATCAGTCCGTGACGCTGTTTGTCAGAAAACTAACCAAACAAAGTCTTTACAATAAAGTAATTGAAAACGTAAAATAGTTTTTTTTTCATTCCACCTAATTCATGGGCAATAAAATAATTCTGCCGTCTTGGCTGCCTCTGACAATGGCAACTTAAATTACACAATTCTTAACTTTGAGTTAATCCCACGTTCATTTTTGCTGCCAAAAGCTAGAACTTTAGTTCCCAAGAAAGCTGCAGCAGCCCAGCTGCAGTAACAGCTAAGGAAATAAGTACATGCTGCTTAATGGAAACACGACAAGACAGTCAATGCAACTCTGACATGATTTTCACTTTTTATGGAAACAAATTACAGGTGATGTTAATGCAGATTTAATACGTTTAACTTAAAAATGCAAAGTTATTTCCTGTTACTTTAATTTGTTTTAATGTATTTCACAAAATTGACGTTTTACTTCTTCCTGATTTGATAGGGCATTCCGGTAGAATGCAGAGAATCTTTCAGAACGTTCAGATGCCCTTAAAACTTCTGCTGCCTTTCCTGATTTGCACAAAAACTAACAAAAAACAAAAAACAAAACAAACACATTTGAAAGTATAAATATATTTTTCTAGCAAGGTAAGTTTAAATTAGCGTACGACAAGTGACAGATTATGGTGGCAATTGTTATTTGGCAATTGGTTGACTTCAACTTAGTACCTTGCCTTTCTAATGACGATAGAAAGCTTTTTTGTGTAGATTACCTGAGTTGTTGTATAGAATTTTTACAGTCTAACCGCGTCTACGTCCTCCACGACCACGGCGTCCTCCACGGCGTCCCCCACGGCGTCCTCCACGCCTTCCTCCGCGACGTCCTCCACGTCGTCCTCCACGCCTTCTTCCGCGACGTCCTCCACGCCGTCCTCCACGCCTTCCTCCGCGACGTCCTCCACGCCGTCCTCCACGCCTTCCTCCGCGACGTCCTCCACGCTGTCCTCCTGGGCGTCGGGGTCGAGGAACACGTCTAATTCGGGGTATTGGGCGGATTGGACGAATCGGGCGGATTGGCCGGATGGGGCGGATTGGGCGGATGGGGCGGATGGGGCGGATAGGGCGGATTGGGCGGATCGGACGGATAGGACGGATTGGGCGGATTGGGCCGATTGGGCCGATTGGTCCCACTGGCATGGACAAAGCATTATCATTCTCCTCTTTATAGTTCCCCCCCGCCTTATCTTCGTCTTCATCATGAGCGTTTTCGTCTTCGTCCTCTTCATTGTTATTTTGATCCACATCATTTTCATCTTTATTTTCTTCACCTTCATCCTGAGCTAGTTCGTCTTCATCTTCAAAGTCAGCATCACTGCACCAAATATTTAAAAAAAATCCATAGCAAATTTGGTAGTCGTTTTAAAAACTGAACCCTCTTCTCATACATGCTCTAACAATAGATTTATATCACCATTTAGCTTAACATTGATAAAATTCTCTCACTAGAAAGATACCAGAAGAGGAAAGCCAATACAGATCTAGCTACATTTGTAATGTACCTTTTATCTGTGTTTTCGACTTCATCGTGGAAGTCACTGCCTCCCTCCCCACCTCCCCCTAAAAAAGATAGAAATTAGCCTCGCCTTTTGCAATTTTTCGAAAATTTAAGTTATATTTTGGAACAACTAACAGCATTACATAACAAACTACTCAAACTAAAAAAATCTTATTATATAACTTAATATTTGACGCTGGAAATGAAAGGACTTACATACACCCTCAAATTATCAGATTAATGAAGGTGCTTTTGTTTCCAAGCTTCTGCGTCATTATCGTCAAAAAGTATTAAGCTAAATTTTCTCTTACTTCTCACTGTCTTCTGCTGGAAAGTAACTTGGAATTTCCTTCAGTTCAGGATTCTTTGCTTCCCCTGTATCTTCTCCTAATGGAAGAGCCAAGCCCAAGGCCAGTACAAAGCCAAACAGAGCTAAGAGGATCAGTGTCTTCATTGTAGCATCTACTTTGCTTCTAATTCAAGAAAAACAAAAACTCGTGCTTTTATATGTTTGGAGAACATACCCGGATGTGCCCTCTGGGACAAGTTCCCCACAAAACTGGGATATTACCAAATCAGGTTATGTTATTGGCTTCAGAAACTAATTTTACTAACACAACAAGCTCGCAAACACTTATTTTTAAATTAGCAAATTTGCATTTCAAGCACTGCTTTAACCTTGTGTAGCACACATTACTAAATAAAAATTAACATCAACTCAGAATGTGAAGGAAATGGGCTGATATTCATGCGACGATTCCCATTTTCAAATAAATACTTTAGCTCCATTCAAACCAGTCATTCTTCTGATTTAAATCATCACCCAATAAGTTAAAATATCTAAGACAGAAAGCAATAACTCAGCTCAGTTATTGATTTTTTGTTTTGCTTTCTTTGAAAGCTATTTTGAGTATCTCCTGTGATGTCTGCCCTAAGTGTGTCTTCGTGAGAAAGGTCCTTAGTGCCTCCCTGCCTATATCATTTCTGCATAAATTTGCTATAATGGTAACAATGTTGGACAAAAGCTAAAAAAAAATGACTTGGACAAAGAAGAGCCGATTAATATTTTAAGGGCTGCCTGGCTTGCATGATGTCAAATCTCCAGGCAGTTAACGTGATACTACATTCTTGCAACGAGATTTGTCCGTCAATAAAACATTTTGGCCCAAGGCAATATATTGCAAATATATTGCTGCAACAAACACACAGTATCAGTGCTTCCTGCATCTTTAAAATTTATTTAGATACCTATTATCATTCTCGGTGACTCCAAAGAGCTTTGGATGGTTGTTTTTTTTTGGCTTCGTATTATGCATATTATTTCAAAGTGAGAATGCACACTACAAAATCAAATGCCAACTTCGCACCGTATTTCACGTAGTAAGTTTATTTCATTGTATGCAGACTAAATAAAGAGAAACGGCAATTGTTGTCCAGTGCACCAACAATAACATACAATCCTTATTTTTCTGCTAAAAAACTCTAATTATCTAAATTAAAAACTCTTAAAAGGACAATGTGATGTACACACAAGACTATCCTCCTCAATAATTTATCTTCCAGTTAGCTAATTTCTGAATTATGTTGTTTATGTGAAATGAAAGTGAAAGATATCTAAAACAGTTGAACAGGGGGATTGTTCCTGTGATTTCAGTGGGTATATGCATTATCAGTCATAGAAAAAGCCAGAAAATTTCAGGCTCGAACGGGACTCGAACACACCACGTTGCGATACTGATGGAGCATACACTATATATCAATATGTCTTTAAACAACATAAAGCTAATTTAACCAGAAAGCTAATATGCAGAGCGGATTTTTAAAGTGCCGGCAACTTACTCTTGTTGCAATTAAAGACGTCCTTGTTGGTTGACTAATTACTATAGCCATAAAATTAGACCACTTGTTGAAATCCTTTCACTCCCAAAGCCTGTCACGTCTCTGCTAATATAGTGTGATTCCAACTGTTTTGAATTTGTGAATAAATAAAACTAGAAGGTGTGATCTTTCATCTAAAAGGGCAGTGGACAATATTCTTGTACATACGTTGCTATTAATAATACATACTCTGTGAAAGAGAATTTGACTTTGTTCGTCATTCGATGTTGGCTGTTTTAGGGACGGAAAGATCGATTTATCATAAATGGTTATGCGCTTAGGAAACACTATGTTTACCTACGTTTCTGACCCTTGGATTTAAAATTCGATAAAAATTTGCACTTGTATGTTTTTTTTTCAAAACATACACAATCAATTCAGGGTTTATGTGGTTTCCGATGTTGATTTTTGTGGGATTCTTTTGTAATATTAGGTAACTGAGCCACAACCTTTTTTGATCAAGCTTGGTTTTAATAACGACGACATTGGAACCAAAATCAAAGCGCAAAACTTAAACTTTATTTTAATAATAACGCAACTGACTCTGCAATAATATACAACCAATCATCGCACTATGGCTTAAAGAAAAAAAATCTTCTCTTTTTATGGGTGCGTCTAAAGCAAGTACCCTGCATCTTGAAAAGACATTTTGCTTTCTCAGACAAACAATGTTTATTTAGATAGTCATATACGTGTTTCTGTTTGCCTCGTTCATGAAATATCGCGAATGAGCGATCTGATGTCTGCGTGCTTTACTAAAAGTCACTTATAGTAGTTTATTGTTTTCCAGGTGGAGGGACGAGAAAATGTAGCGCTTGATTTACAAGATTTCGCTTTTTTCCACTTGTGCTTTTTATTCAAAAATTAGTAATATAGTTGGAGTTGGATATGTTTGTTATTAATGGCTAATTCATTGAGCAGCCCAAAAATAGCTCGGTCGCCATGTTTTTCCGCAACATGTTTTTCGTTGATTTGCCGTGAATAGGATTCCTGCTACAATTTAACGAGCAGAGACTCTTAGTCGTGAGAGGTGAGCTGTTTTATATAACGTGTTTTGGGGGTTGTTGTGGTTTAAAATCTCGAAGTCATTTCAATGGTTTCTCTGAGATTTCCATGCTAAGCATGATTGAAGTAACTTTAATTTCAAAACATTCATAGGGACTTGTTATTTGCATTAGACTTTTGTTTAAAGAACGGAACAAAAAAGGTGTTCAAGTTAACAAATCCTTTGATTATGATCCCCGTTGACGGAGTAACTTATCTACATATACTTGGAAGGGAAGCTAAATTGACAGAGTTTATTAGCCATTACAAGTTGCAATGTCGTCATTAAAGAATCCATAAGCCACCCACGCCACAGTGCTTGGCGAATATTGAGTGCGATATCCGCCACTTTGTATTCCATCAAAAATTCTGGATTTTTCCGCAGCGATTTCAACTGCTGCTGCTTCCGCGCCAATGCAGTCAGTTTGGATCTTTAACCACCATCATAGCCTTTAAATTATTTGCATTTATAATCGATGGGTTATTTTTTGCCATTTTTTTGCTTTTGTCGTGAAATTGGTGAGGCCCAGCGCACCAGAACTGAAATTGTTGCATCGCTTGCCTCACGTCCCACTCTCGTGGCAGCAGAAACGCAGTCGAGCTCGCCACACAAATCAAAATTGGACGACCTTCATGGTTTTCCTATGAGTAAAGTCAAAGATATTCAACGCGTTGAAGTGCTGGGCGAAAGCTATTTGGCCATATTTTGCTTCTTTAGAGAGCGCGTTCTGCTCGTACTGAAATGTCTCTCCTTAAATGCCATGGTCTCGCAATGCAGTGCTCAATAGAAAGCTTCAGAGCTTTAATGGGAACAAAGCTTGGATTGTCGTCATCAACAAATCCTTGTGTTTTCGGAAAAGAAAGGTAAAGAACCGCAAAGCTCAGTTCGAACATCGTGCGTTTCTCTCGAGCCCCAAAAGCTTTTTAATTCAGAATTAAGTAATTGTAATTTTCCCAATGTTGAATTAAATGTTCTTTCAGTCACTGAATGTGTTCACAATTCTTGTAAATGTATTCACTGATGTGAATTTCAGAGAACAATACATACATGTAGGTCATGTACATAAGTCCGAAAAACATGGTATTCACTATGTCGTATAAAGACTCTTGTGAATTTTGTGGAGATGTTATTTTAATCACAGCTTCACTGCGTCAGTACAAGATGTAGTCTCTATGATAGTGTCCAGAGTGCTGAAACTGTAGTGAATTAATGCTCTAATAGCGGATCTCCATCACTAAGCAAATTTGGTAACCTATCGATCCGAGAAATTTTGGTTGTGAACTAATAGTCACGTGACCGTCCGTCCGTCCGTCGTAAATAAGCTTAAAAAAGAAGTAAATAAACAAATAAATAAATAAATAAATAAATGAGTCATTTTCACTAAACTCACAAAGATGTAAGCCATGAAGAATAAATATTTGGTAGCACTAGTTTTATTTAAGGCCTAAGCTCACAAGCCTGATATGGTCTAAAAGTCTTCAGCTGAAGCATATAATTTTAAGAAGGACGGATTTGAAACAATACTTAAGAAGGACCGATTTGTAACAATGTAACGATGAGATAATTCATTGCCTAAAGCCTTATGAAACAAAAATGTATGTCCATTCGAGTGTATACGTCGGTGAACAATTTCACTTGAGCAACATTGAGTCAACTAGCGGTACCGTGTTCCGCAGTCGAGTGCGCTCAAACCCATTACTCCTTAAACTTTAAAATAACAAAAAGGAAACAAGGAACAGCAAAACCAAGATCTCTAACACTTTGCCTATTCCTAAGCCTCTTGCCTCTTGCCAAACTTGCCTTTTTTTCCTGAATTGAACCTCAGCCTTTTCCGCCATTTTGTTTATCTTCACGTTAGCCATATCTCGTATCCAGATCTTCTCCCTCTTTTCGCCGAAGCCGCCATTTTGAATAAATCTCCATCCTCGTTAGAGATTTTGGTCACGTGATCTGCTGTGTGCCAGGGTCTTTTCCCGAGCCGCCAACATATTGAAAAGTGAGAAGACCCTGGGAACGAGGTTCATAGAAAACTCTGTCGAGTCCACTGCTACCGTTTATGGATTTATTAGAGCAACTGCAGTTTCACGAGTACTCTTCTTGAACTTAATTAGCTTTCCAAAGAATGCTGCGAGAAGAACTGCCGGTGAAAGCCGTTCTGAAGTCTTCTTTTTGAAGAAAAATAAGTTAACTTCAGCGTTTCCTCAGCGGTCCGCATTGTGTTTTTGCCTTTATATTTTCCCTTGTTGTTTTTCATCTACTGGTGAATAACTGCACAATTGAAATGTACTGTATTTTAGGGGCTGATAGGTTGAGAAGAATTTCATTTTTACAGTCCACAAATGCACTCCAATTTCTACAAATGTAAGGGTGATTAGCGCGATCAGGATAAAAACGCAGAACGATTCACGAGTAGAAATATAAGTTTTATGACTGCACGACCTTTCTCTCTGGTCCTTTTTACAATGCTTTTAACATGAAAGTCCTAAAAAGACACTGTACAGAGGACAAAGTTGAGGCAAACTAGCCGTTTTAGATTTAAACAATGTCTTATATAACGCGAAACCAACAGTTTCAGTCAGACACGAGCAGTATTGTATTTCCATCTTTTACAGTAAAATTATTTAATCACTCCTATTTTTAAGATACGTGTTGTCATTTCCACATCTGGCATTATCTTTTAGAGGAAAAGGAAAGGTATCTAAGGCTTACATCTGATGAAAAACCGTCCCATTTGTAATTTGTTCTTCAGAGATTAGAAAGAGTCAAAACAGTAAACAAATTGTGAAGCAGCTTCATGGAAGAAAAACAAAAACGGCATCTAATAAACCGGCCCATTAAGTCTGTAAAATCTTAAAAGAAAACCTACCTCCTCTCGGTCTAGAAAATTGTCAGTAGCCGTTATAAACTGCAGCAACTGATGGAATGAAAACCGGGTCGACCAAACGCTGAAGCTGGCGAATCAGACGAGGTGCCGATTTTTAAAACTCTACTGAGCAATCTAGCAAAATGAGAAAATATAAATCAAAGACAACGCAAAATTTCAACTTGCCTTTACAGGTCAGTTTGCTTCAGCGCTACTGTTTTCGATTTAGTGGCATTTCGTGTTATTTGTCAAGATCGGAAGACGATGAAAACCCAAAACGATACCCCTTTAGAGTGAGTTATATTTAGCTGTTGTCAGACAGGCGACGTTTCCAGTTCATTCAAACGAACAGCCAGTTATCTGAGATAATTTGACAAGCCTTGACAGTTAAATGACAGGATATTGAAACATTGTAAAAACCAAGGAGGACGGCACAAGAATAAGAATTTTTTTTGCGTACAGTTTGAAGCTCGAAAAAATTAACAATAACAATAA
>Ga0126336_10001780_pt1 | contig 11703 bp, 4 predicted proteins | sample SidCmetagenome_FD_92530 | JGI IMG/M metagenome (GOLD analysis project Ga0126336, IMG submission 92530) | Coral microbial communities from El Islote,Puerto Morelos, Mexico - Siderastrea C C metagenome | ecosystem: Host-associated > Invertebrates > Cnidaria > Coral | place: El Islote,Puerto... | reverse complement strand
GCTTTTTGGCCGTGCCAGCGGTTGAGATGATCACTTTTTTTCGCTCTTGTCCCAACTGACTTTGGAACGGTCAAAAAGCAAAAAAACGCTTCCAACGCGCAAAAAAAAATAACATCGAAAACGCTTGCTTTGCACGATAGAGTTCAGGTGACCGCGTTGTTAAGAGGACACGTCAGGCTTGTGCGTTAGACTAGGAGGAGCACAGGGATAGTCGAGAAACGAACAAGCGAGCGAGCGCGAAAGTCGCCTGCTGCGTTGCGTGACGCGTGTTTCGAGCCGCAAGTGCAGTTCATTTTGCGACTATCCCTGAGCGGAAGGAGAGACTGCTCGTAGTCTTTATGGTCTTGTCTCCTGTGTCTCCTGTATCTTTTTATACTAACAAAACAGGGGGCATTAGAGAACCCACTTTCTCGTTTTACGAGTTTGTGGCGTGGCCATATTTTTGGCACTATCAAGCTTTTCTGACGCTCTAGATCAGTTTGCCCCTTGCAACGTGTCATTCTTCGCGCGCTTTTTGTCTTCGCGTTCCACAAAAAACAAGCTACGCATCTGCTGGTAAAAACGCAGGTCACAGGTCACTGCTATTAATACGCAAACAATCCAAACATTGTCATGCCTGGGCCTTTAAATTACAGCCACAAGAGTTCATGTCAACAACTTCACATGTCTGTGAAAAAAATTCTGTGAAAAAAATCCCTGTTTAAAATTCGTTATTATTATTATTATTATTATACATCACACTGTTCTTGTGACCCAGAAAAATGCACTCACTGTACAATCCTCACTGTGGTCAGTTCTTGACGACTAGAGCTGGTCGAATGAGCTTTTACCTTGCGTTCAGGTGACCGAGTTGTTTGAAGAGGACACGTCAGGCTTGTGTCAAACTTCCACGCTGAAAGTTCGGCCTCTAGCTTGCTTGCAGGCGACTCCTACTTCGTTTTTCTGTTCCATTTTAGAAGAGGGAAAGAGATAGAGAAGCCTGCATGTGTACGCAACATATGACACGCGGGGCAGATTAGTGCGGCGAGGGGTAAGTCGGAACGGGCAAAAAAAAAAAAACAAACAAAAACAATGGGTGAAAAAAATTTTTGCCCTTGACCTTTCTTCGCCCATTTTTTTTTCTTTTTTTGGCCCGTTCCGACTTTCCATCGCCCCTGGGTCTCCGAGGATGTCTTCTGAAAGGCGTTGAAGGAAGTCTAGTGGAAAACACGGAGTCGGGGTGACGGGGTTTCAAGGTCTGTGGAAAGCACGGGGTATCGGGTTTTTCTTTTTTCTGTTTTTCCTTTTCTCTCTATTCTTTTTCTGAAAAGAGAACATTTTGAAATATAATTAACTACAAAAATGAGCAAAAATACAGCAACGACGTTTGACTTTTTTTCCTTTTCTTTTCACGCCCATGTACAGTCAATCCCAGTCTGGCTCCCACCCTTCCTTTCACACTCGCTCCAGACCTTTCGCTCGAAGATCACGTGTACGGGCTGTTTTGAACAGCAACGCCTATCAAGGGTTACCAGTTCGTGTCTAGGAGGTACATTTTATTCGATGGTTTAACATATGCGCGCGGATACTTTGCGAGTCCTGGGGGGAGGAAAAATACGAGCAACTGAGCAAAATGTCCGCGCGTATTTTATGTTAAGCCATCGAATAAGAGACATTATTCTACTTGAAGAAAAAATTACATCAAAAATTGGTTTTTCTAGTCCTTCCGCCAGAAAACCTGTGAAACGTGGATTTTGCAGTGCAATACATAATAATAACAATACTTGTTTATTTGTGCACAGTGGCCAAAGTAGCGAAAGCTTTCGAGATTAATAGTCACTGTCATAGTGACTGTTAGAGAATATCCAAGATACTAAAATGCAAAAAAAATTGTTAAATGATTGCGGGTTGTGGAACGTTCAACATATAATGCATTCTGCAACTATACTAGACTTAACAGAATATACAGAGAAAAAATACAGAATATACAGAGAAAAAATAATAATAGTGACAAACAGAAATAGCAGTACAGGAGAGGATTAGAGTAACTACCTAGCTAAGACTGACAATTAAGAAGAAACGTTTTATAGTGCTTTTTAAAAGTCCAAATGTTCAGGTTTAACTCTTTAGGAACAGTTTCCCAGATCTGTGCTGCCTTGAATTTAACCAAATTTCAACATAAATTTAACTGGTAAAATCCCCGGGTCAGATCTCACTAACTTAAAACCCACATTTACGACCCGTACTTCTCGCGAACTCGAGCCAAAAGCAATCTCCCCTAGGTCACTTGATTAGTGATTTCATCGCCGTTAATTCTGCCTTTCCGTTAACTCGAACAGTCCTGTTCTTCCCTTCCCTTCAGATGAACTGTGCAAAAAGTAACGAGAAAACGCAACGATATTCATTTCCTAAATTAGCCTCTGAATAGGCTTCCTGATTTGGGAGGGGAGGGGGGGGGAGGGGCGAAAAGAAAAGCCCTGATTAGAAGGGAACCGAAGGAGAGGGAAGAGAGCCAAGGGAAAGAGAAGCCGAAGAAAAGCGAAGAGAGCCAAGAGGAAAACACAATGGGACATTTGCATGATGGCGACATTTGACTACAACTACCAGAATTCAATTAGTTTTTCCTTTCTTATTAAAATTTCGTAATCCCAGTGAGGTTTAACAAACAAAGGCCCTAATTTGCGACAGGAAACAACAACGTGAAGGATTCTGGTAGCTGTAGTCAAATGACGCCATCCTTCGTGTTAAGTTTACTGAAGAATTTTTCAGTGGTAGTTTCTTCATTTTTTTCAGACTGGGGAGGGGAGGGAGGGGAGGGACAATTCTTATTGCACTGGTCAAGAACACATATCAGTAAGGAGAGAATTAGTGGTGCAGGAAACCGAGAAATGTATGCACAAAAGCTATGAATTAATAACACCCTTAAAATTCTTAACACGTCCAATGTATGAAGACAATGTAATGACTTTTCACAAGTATTAAATTTTTCTTTACATGGATGTAGTTCTGCTCGTTATTACAAATAAGTTACAACTATGTTACGAGCTTTACTCACAAACACAGCAAACATATTCAATACTCGGTAAATTCAGAGTGGAATACCCTCCCCCCCCCGCCTTTTCTCCTAATAAATAAGTGACTTTCTTTTTTTCGCGACATCAAATTTTCGCGACTTTAATTAATAACGAACAACCCGAAAAATTCCTCTAGTAAGGTAATTTAAATGGCCGCTTCGCTAGAGCTGTAGTATTCATATTTTCGACTGCGTATCTGGTATCCAGGAAAATCTTTAAAGTGGCTGGATGTTAATCTTTATTGTATGGCCAATGTCTGAAGCATGTTGTTGGTTATGGGCCAGTTTCGCGGGCTTGTGTAGTTCTCAGGTCTGGAAACGGAGCCCTGCACAGACACAAGTTCTTCTCCATTATCCAAGTCAGCACGTTGAGGGTGAATGGGTATCTTTGTTCCCATTACTGAGAGAAGCTGTAGTTCCATTGGGCCCAGGCGAGGAGATTCCTGGCGATAAATGGAGTCGAAAAATGAAAAGTTAACGGATGGTTTCTCCTTAATGAAATCCTAACCCTGGATACCCAAGTGGCTTTGCTGACTGGCGCCATTTAGCAGAAAGTTGTTCTACTGTCTGTCATAAAACCAAAACCAAGGAAATAAGATCTGGTCTAGCCTCCCTTGCAGGAGAAGAACACACACACAAAAAAACAGGCTAGCTTCTAAATAACCACCACACGCGCGTCCATTTTCGACTGCAGAACACTTCTCATTTGCACATTCTCGTCCCCAGAGCTGCGATCCTTTCTGGTAGTGCCACGGATCGAGTGCTCTGGTAGGGTCCGAAGCAGGACGTCCGCGAATCACGGACTTCCGGCTTTCTGCGCAGCTTCAGAAATTTGAAACAATAAAGGTTACCATCGGTTACAAAAATGGGCAGCTATTGCGCTTGCCGTTATCCTGGCCCCTGCCAAAGCTCTCGATCCGTGGCGCAGGCCAAAAGGATCGCAGCTCTGGGGACGAGACTGATTTGCATAACTGAGAACTCCGTCATGCGCAAAAGAGAAGACCTCTGGGGTCGAGAATGACGCTCGTCAAGTTTCCACGCGCATGCCTATTTTACCGTACGTTCGCATGCTCTCAGTCTACCAACTCTGATCAAAATGACGGGCTATTCGTAGCCTGTCAGTGACTACCCCTTTACCTTTCGCAGGCTACTAACCTCAAAGTCATCCTCTCCTGGGAGGAAGTAGTTATCCAATAAATCATCAGGTTTTTCATGTTGTTCTGCTAGAACTCCATGGGACGCAATCACCTCTTCTCCATACACATGAACGTCTTCTTCTTCATCTGAACTTTCATCGTCAATGCAACTTAGATAAAACTTCCTGAAAAAAAAATGATAAGAGAAAGAGGATAAGGAAAACTTCCTTACATCACATCAAATACCGTAAAAGCTCTATGAAGCCCCCCCCCCCCCCTCTATTAACCCCCCGCCACTCTAATAAGTCCCCCTCTGAAATTCTGGTAGTATGGAACTTTGCTACATTTAAAAACTTGTATTTTAGCGACTTTTCATCTAAACGTTCTCAAATTTAGCGAGGTTGTTAATTTTGACATGCTCTTTCGTGTGATGGACCATTTCTGTGTAATTAATCGATTTCCGCTATATTCTGCATTTGGTCCCAGGCCCCCACTCGTTTCTAGAGTGGTGAATTGACAGTTTTCGATGGCTTCCGTTTCAATTGACCAATCAAATTCAAGATCTATGAGAGGAGGAGTCGCTCACGCCAACATGAAACTTGACAGCTCTGCCTCTCACAATTTTTTCACTTCATCTGGCCATTTGACAAGGAAGCCAAGAAAAATATGTCCAAATACTATGCATGTCGTAAAATATCAGCACATATCATCTGTAAAATCACAGAATAAGGTGAATTTTGGGTACAAACTTATGTTAATCAAAAGGACTCGCTCAAGGTAGGTGAATATATCCTAGACTGACCGAGTAAACTTGAGGTCCTCAACTTTACAGTCAAACATTTCACTCATGATTTCTAAGTTTCTTCTCTCTAGTTCTTCTACAATCTCTGATAGGTCGGCATGGCCTTTCCAATGAATAGAAACCTACAAAAAAATATCAAAATAATTGCACAAGATTAAAGGCATTCTATTTTCTACACTATTGGGCGGGAACTTTTTATAGGCCTTTGTAGCCAAAAGAAAAAAGATTCACTGGTACCTCTTTTTTAAGCCATCTGTTGTCCAGAATTTCACCACAGCTATCTTTATCTAGGTCATTTGTTGCTTTCTAGAAAGACAAAAGTGTATTTTCACATGACTAACTCAATTTTGACATGTTAATAATGGAGTTCAGATCAACGGAACAGGGAAAAGACCAAAAATTGGATTGTCCCTAAAATTTACATTCATTTATACAACATGTAACAACTGATACAGGAAAAGCAAGATGAAAGCTGTTACCCCCCAAAACACAGCATTCAAATAACAAGTCTGAAAATTGCAGTCAAGATCAGTGTTTTGGAGTACATTCATGAATTGCAGGACATAGGTGACCGTCATATGTAAACCTACCAATTGACGTAACTTGCCAGGAAATCACTGTGACTTCAGGAGTGGTTAGAGCATTTTTTTAAACAAAGCAAACTTGACTGAAACAACCATGCATGATCCAACAAGTGTGCGGAAATTGATGGGTTCAACTCTTGTCTTGGACTCGGATTTTTTAATTGAATTTTTATGCTTGTGACAAACTGCCACTGCAGGTTACTTCCTGCTTTCTACTTGCTATCTTTCTCTCTCTTAAGATTCTTTCGTTTAAAATTAGATTAGGTAATAATTTAAAAAATATAGTATATACCAAATTTTTGCTTTATATAAAAAAAAATGTCGCTCATGAACAGGATAATTTATTTGACAAGTATGGATACCTCATTTGCTATATCCTTTTGTTTTGATATTGTTGATTCAGTGTAAGTTTCAATTTCATCTTTTGCGATCTTCAAGCTTCTTTCCAGATGAGCTATTACAGGACAAAAGCAAAAGACATTCAGTTATGGAATAGACAAAGAGTCATGATACATACTGTTATTAACATAATGTAACTGAGGAGTGGGCTTGAACCACTGATAGGGGGGTGCACTTGAACCATGCCCCCGCCAAGGAGGAGTTGAAACAATTTAGGATTAAAGAACAATATTAAATAGGGAATGAGTGCGAGCCTCAGGCCAGAAGAGGGTGAAGAGAGGAAGTAAAACCCAACCTTCATAACCCAACTAATAAGACTCAACTTTATGAGTGGACACAAAAAGCATCCTGTCATGCAAGGAGTTGCAGATTAGTTCCCTATATTCTCATTACCCAAATGCTTGACTTTCTATTGACAGTTAGAGAGAAATTGGATACCAACCACATTAAACTCCTAACCTGCAATGTCATCATGGGAGTCCTGCATTTCCTTCAGATCTTGTTTCAGTAGCACTATTTGTTTTGCATGTTCTTCAGCACCCGTGTCCTAAAGGTGGAGAAAAAAAAAGGATTAATATTAAGGTACTGTCATAAAGAGATGAAATAACTAAATAATATCAACATGCCAGCACGTACACGTAAAAACTACTGAAACTCTTTTGAAGATTTTAAGATATAGGGAATACTTGAGCACTGACAAACTCTCATATCCTATGTAGGTGAGACTTTAAACACTGTTACAACTCCCTAAATAATAAAAATATCCTGAGCAGTCACTAATTTGTGAAAATAGAATATTATAAAAGTGTAATACTGTACCCTGTAATCTTCAAGCCTTTTTATTTTCTTCCTTACTTCTGCTATTTCCTCCTCCTTCTTCTCAATTTGACCCTTGATCACTGAAGAAGGAAATGATAACTGTAAAGGCCCCTGCAAACAAGGAAACATTGTTGCAGAAATACTGTCGCAGAAACATTGTTTCCCTCAATGTTTTCCTGATTGTGTGCGCAAAAAACATTTGCTGTAGCAGGAACTTTTTTGGAAACAAATTAAAATGCCGCCTTTTTTTCAGAAATATTTCTTTTCCGCAACAAATGATTCCCTGCTCGCGTTATGAGGAAACAATGTTGAATAGTTTGCAGGGTCGCAGGGGCTGCACTTCCTCAACTGAACATGCAGAAATATCAGGGGTTGAGTGTAATTGTTTGTATTGTTTTGTGGTTTGCAAGTTGTGAGGAAACATTGTTTCTCACTCATTTGCACACCCAAGGAACATTGTGATAAACAATGTTTCTGCAACATTGTTTTTCTTGTTTGTGGGGGCCTTAACTATTCTGAACACAACAGTATATACTGAGCTGGCAGTCTTACAGATAATGACTTAAACAAAGTCCTTGCAAGTTAATACCATAAGGTTAGCAAAAAATTAAAGTGCTACATGCTGTACTGTTGCCACTTGCACAAGGTTAGTTTTTGATGGCTTCCCTTTCAAGTGACCTATAAAATCCAAGAACTGTGATAGGAGGAAGTGTGAACATAATACATTACAACTGCACCTCTCACAGATCTTTCATTTAATTTGGCCAACTGACATTGGAGCTTTAAAAGTTGTCAAAAAAAAGGTGTCACAACAACTAAGTTTGGATCAAATGAGTCAAAGTTGATGAGAGTTCAAACTTGCTACCTGTATGTTGAGCGACCATTAGAGTTAACAGACAAACTCTTTTAAATTCTCAAGGAAAATTCTGAGGAATATTTTTGCAAATTCAAACACAGATACGACTTGATCGAGTCACAAGAATTCCAGGCAGTCAAGTGAGAATTAGAGTTTCACCTCTCATCAATTCTTGTTGACTCTCGCGCCTTCCACAAGCAAGGACACATTAATTGCTGCAGAAACATTTTTTTCCCTAAAATGTTTTCCTGTTTGCTTTTCACAATTGAAAACATTTGCCGTGGAAGCAAAATGTATTTGAGAAAGCGAGAAACTTCTCTGAAACAAATTTTGTTTGCAGCAAATCTTACACTTGGATGCAAACAGAACTGAATTTGTTGAATATTTTTGCAACGTATTAGGTTTCCCATTTGCAGGAGCCTTTAGTCTATTTGGTCCATTTCACATGACGCAATACTTGCCAAGGAAAAACAGACAAATTTCAGGTACCTTGAACCTCTGCTTCTTCAGCCTTCATTGTGTCAAATTTTTCCAGAAGTGCAGCCTCCACTTGCTCATGTCCAACCTCCACTGCTTTTTCCACCTCTTTGTCTTTCTCTTTCACTTGTTTTAACAAAGACTTGATATGCAAAAGCTGCTCTTCTTTTAGTCTTTGGTTCTGTTACGTCAAATATTTAATTCTTTCTGAGATCAAATTAGTACTAACCATAAAATTCTATTTCTACAGCCATTTGTTTAAAATTAGTGATACATGCATACAACTATAACAGCTATCTTTTGACATGCATTTGTTAAATATTTAGGTAAGCATGGTTGAACTTGAATTGTTGTGACAGCAATGGATTTATTTATTGTTTAAATATTATTCTTTATACCATTCTTAAAAAAAAAAACATGAAAAATTTAAAAAAATCTTATTCTCTTACCCTATCTTTCAGTCTGCTATTCTTCTCCTGGAGGGACTGCAAGTCATACATAAGATCCTCATAATTCCTTTGTTTCACCTCTATCCTATAGTTGAAACAGAAAAATAACAATGTTCCTCAGTGACAAATTCGTCAGCCCTGTGTAGCGGCAATTATCTACTAACTCCCAGTGCAACTAATCAAACTACCTGGAATCAAACTCAATCGAACCCAAATTATGGAATGATCAGGTCCCACTGAGTTTGAATTCAATGGACGTGGAATTGAACATTGACCACTCTTGGAATCAAGCTCAACGTTTGATTGAGTTTGATTGCTGGAATTTTTTGTGACCGTTCATTGTGTTTCGATTACCAAACAAAACTGAACCCAATCAAATCGAACGAGTTTGATTGACTGAATGTACACTTTGTTTGAAAAGTTACGCGAGGACTTAAGTGAAATGAATGGAACTTGCTACATGAAACAATTTATGCAAAGGCCTTATTTTAGCCTGAAAGAAAAATTTAAAGGCTACAACAAGAATCAAACTAATGTGACCTCTGTTACAGTAAGTGCATTGCACTACTAACTGAGCCATGAAGGAAAGACACATTAGGAGCAGGTCAGTTGTTGCTATTATCCTGTATGTGGAATGGAAGACGTTATGAAATATACAAGAAATAAATACCGGTAAATACGAACTGCATTAATTTTTATTAAACATGAAATGGATAGAATGATCTTCGAAGTGTTAGGCAATAATTAAGAGCAGTTCTCTGAGAAAGTGTAGCAAAGTTGGAAATGAAAAATTTTAACCCTCTTCATTTTCTGTGTGAAGTTAGGTTGCCTGCGGGGATGAACGAAAACAGCCATATAAAGGTCAGCAGATGTGTCGTTGCCATGGAACTGCAATCAATCATGCTACCCTCAAAGTCATATTTTTAGCAAAAATGTTACCCTTAAAAAGCAAAAATAAACTGGTCTGGTTCTTGGGTGAATGCGAACCAATTAAAACAGACATTCCCCAGGGAGAAACACCCTTCCTCTAGTTTTTAAAACTTGATATTAAAGTATTCTGGCTTTTATAAACATGCTAAAATTGATCGCTGAACCAGGTTACCTTTCGGCCATTTTGACAATCCGCAAAAACAAGCGCAACCTTTTTCGCAATTTCTCCCACAGTGTTCTCTTCCCAGGAACCAAATAAGCACCAGAGTTAACATGGATATTAAAGATTCTAAATATCATAAAATCTTTTTGGGGAAAACTATATTATGGCCATGGCCATTGAGCACATTTGAGGAAAATTTAAATGAATGTCAAAATTGGCCATTTTCAGGCTCCACTGTTTCGCCCAGAAATGCTTTCCATAGGCCTTTCAAGCTTCAAAGTATTCTTTGTGATCTTGTCTGAAAACTTAATTTGATTTATAAGGTTTTTGTTACACGAGTTTGGACGAAATAGGAATTGACACAAAGCCTACCTTGTGAGTTTTGCCAATTGATAGCGTGTGTTTCCCCTTCGCTTGCTCCACAGCATCTTGGATTCAGGTTAAATCTAAAGTTTGCCCCATCCTACATCCACTTGTCAGTGATAAACCACAGATGATGGTGCATTTGTCCACAGATGCTTTATAAAGGACCATTGAGCAGATCAAAACAAAGTGATCATATTTGTGGTTTCTGCCGTCGAAGCACTGTAAACTGTCAATAAAATCCATCTATGAAGCTACATTGTGGAATCAGGTAATACTATACTCAGCAACTGCATGCCTGTAACGATCCAGTACATGTATCTGGCTATAATAAAGCGGCCAGACATTGCGTTTGCTGAGAAGCCATGAAGTTGTTGTTGACAAAACGTGTAGACCGGGCTGTAGACCAGAAATGAGAGGGAAAGACTGCTGCAGACAGCAGAAACCACAAAACTAAATCACTGTGTTTTGATCAGCTCAATGGTCCTTTATCAAGTATCCACGGACAAATGTGCCATCATCTGTGGTTTAAATCACCGATAAGTGGATGTAGGATGGGGCACACTGTTAGATTTAACCTGAATGCAAGAGGCTGTGCTGGATTTGGTCAAGGAAATGGAGTGAGCGAAGGAGAAATGCACGCGATCAATGCATCTGTATAAATTGGCAAAACTCACAAGGTAGCCTTTGTATCAATTCTTATTTCATCCAAACTCGGGTAATGAAAACCTTATAAATCCGAGTAAGTTTACAGACAAGATTGTAAAGAATAACTTTGAAGCTTGAAAGGTCTATCCAAAGCTTTTGTGGGCGAAACAATGGAGCCTGAAAATGGCCAATTTTGGCATTCATCCAAATTTGCCTCAAATGTGCTCAATGGCCATGGCAATAATACAGTTTTCCCCAATAAGATTTTATAATATTTAGAATTTTTAGTATCTATGTAAACTCTGGCACTAATTTGGTTTATGGGTTAAGAATACTTTGGGAAAAATTGCGAAAAAGGTTGTGCTAATTTGTCTGATTGTCAAAATGGCCGAAAGGTAACCTGGTTCAGCGATCAATTTTTGCACGTTTATAAACGTCAAAATACTGTAACATCAAACCCAAGAACCAGACCAGTTTATTTTTGCTTTTTAAGGGTAAGATTTTTGCTGAAAATAAGACTTTGAGGGTAGCATGATTGGTTGCGGCTACCATGGCAACGACGCATCTACTGACCTTTATATGGCTGTTTTCGTTCATCCCTGCAGGCATCCTAGCCTGAATCTCAGCCGTCTCCTCTGGTTGCTCACTCCCGAGAGAGACGTCTGAATCAATGAGCCGCTAATGCTGTCCAGTGACGTCACGGCGAATCATTGTTAATTTATTCGAATTATTTCCGTTCCCGCGAAAAATTTAGCTTTTGCAGCCCTCGAGTCGATGATAGACGCACGCCTGTCGCTCGATGGCAAGGATCAAGCCCTTCTGTTTTGCTTCTGTGTTATGTTTTCCATCGCAATCCGTGACGCATCCGTGACACAGACCTGACGAGTAGGTTTTTCCCCTAGATCTTCGTCATGAATGAAAGAACGGAGAACGAAGTACAACAATTATTTTTAGGTAATATTTGACTCAGAAGTGACCTGCTTTGCTTAAAAAAGCGTTTACTCAAATAAGAATTGCTTTACCTC
>Ga0126336_10001779_pt1 | contig 11705 bp, 6 predicted proteins | sample SidCmetagenome_FD_92530 | JGI IMG/M metagenome (GOLD analysis project Ga0126336, IMG submission 92530) | Coral microbial communities from El Islote,Puerto Morelos, Mexico - Siderastrea C C metagenome | ecosystem: Host-associated > Invertebrates > Cnidaria > Coral | place: El Islote,Puerto... | reverse complement strand
ACGAAATTTCTCTTTGCATCATCACTACTTGTTCAAACATTCAAGTGATGAAAATAAAAGTGATCACCAATGATAAGATTCTTGATATTAAGACAAATTCTCCTTACTAGTCCCATGGGAAATGTGTGGAGAACAGTAAGGAGAATATGCATTTTCATGTCAGGGCTTAAAGGGTTAAAAATGACCCCCCTCCCTCTATTAACCTCCACCCCCCTCAACGTTCAACGAACGTGTTATTGTTACTCTCCTTTATTATTTTGTCAAATCATTACTCAAGGATTTGCCCATGTTGTGGCTGAATTCTAAAGGTTTGAAATTTTGTCAGTTGTCTCAGTTTGTTGAAATAAATATATCTGTTGTATTGTATGTGAAAGCTTGTGTTGACAGTGAACTTCAATCATTAATTCCATTTATACATGGTGAACTTTGTTAAGGACATTGCCTCCTTTTGCTACTGCAAATATGTTCTGCACATCTCGGGTCTGGTCCGACATATTTGAGTTTCTTAAGTAATTTACCTACTAATACAAAGGTCTTTTGCGTGGCTTATGACTGTGGCAAACCAGATCTTAGCAAGGGCTATCAGATTCCTAAAAGCAAATTGGGGGTGATAATGCTTTTTTCAGAGACAATAGACATTATTGAGCTTAAATTTTGAAAGAAAAGTCCATACTTTCGCTGTATTTTGAAGCCTTTTTAAGAATTATGATTACTTAATTCGTGGATACCCACATTTTTCTTTTTAGTTTCCAATTACCCTTCCTAAGATCTGCCTTTTTCCCATGGTCACAACCTTTGCAAAAATACCTCTCCATTAGGAGGCACGGTCCTTAAATGTAAATTCCCCAAACCCTTTCATAAACTCTTACGTTGTGAGACCCAAAACTCATAAACACCCCACTTTGTGTTTTTGATCGTTCCCCCTGTGGGGACCACTGAGGAACAATAACAAGCATTAAAGCACGAGAACACAAGAGTGCCACCCTTTCCTGTATCACATCTGCATGTACTTATTCCACAAAAGGGAAGCAGACATGGTAGACATCTGTTTTGTTTTAAAGGCAGTGTCATAACATGCTGGTATCTGTAAACAGTTAATGTATAAGGAAATTTCATTTTCGTCACTGTTAGGACTTAAAGGGTTAAAGGTGTCCATTGTACAGATAACGTTACTGGCAAAAGGAAGTTCAACTGTATTTTTTACCTTTTAACTTGAGGTGGGGTTATGTTCAGTTCCCATTCCCCAAGAAGAACGTTTTGGGGGTCCTTGTTTAGTGCCAGTAACTGGTAATTTTTACCATGTTTTCAGGGACATTTTCAGCTACATGTGCTGAAAAGAGCCATTCAATTTGTTACCTCCTTTCAAATCAATTTTACTTCTCACTGAGATGTTAACATTTTGTGCCCTTATAATAAACACCATGTTCAAATCGATTAGCACAAAATCTCTAATTTAATTTCTTTTTCTTTAATTATTTACTGCATTTTCTACTCTCGGTTAGAAATAATGTACATGGGCAATCAGATATTGATTTTCAACCTGAAACTCCAAGAGAAAACCAAACCATACCACCCAAGTGCACAGGACAACCAACAAACGTATCAGGAACTTATCATTGACAGTGGTGAGATGGAATTGTGGCCCATTTTCTAATTGTTTCAAATTCAGACAAAAAGATACGCGTACTACTTATAAACACTTCCTTTTCAGGGTTTTAGCCAGACTGTTGCAACTATGGCGTCTTGATGCCATGTTCCCTTATTATTATTATTATTTTTTATTTTTTCTAAGTTCTCTGTTCAATTCCCTGAATTTTTAAACATGTTTCTAAAAGCTTGCTCCTGTTAGCTTATAAAATCCTAGTACATGTAAGAACATTAAAAATAAATAAAACGTAACAATGTTGGCAGAGACTGTTAAAAATTACATTCACGTTTTTGGCAAGTACAAACGGGAAAGAGGGACCAATTTGGAAAGAAAATGTAGATTTTTAAATTTAAATTGCAGATAAGCTCATTAAGGTATTCATTATTCAACTGTTTCTCCGCACCATTACCACGTGGGAAGCGAAGAAGATGGCAAGAGCAAAATGTAACTTAGCCGCCAGTTTATTTCGCTGAAAACGTTCAACAACAGTTTGAGCTTGATAAGTATGTTTGAAACGAGGTTAGCTGAGTAAGCTTGAAGGCCAAAATCCTATCTGTTAAGGAGACCACTCGCTTTCAAACCAACGGATCAGCGATAAACAACGATATGGAACTTCGGTTTTCAGGTAAAATAGCTGTAACATGGTTATAGTATTCTTTATTGCACTTTATGCGATATTTATGGAGGTTCTTATGTAGATATGACTAACGGTTGACGGCCAAAAATTACATAGCTTCTCTTGGCAGTAATACTGACCTTCATTTGTCATTCGGAGATTAAATGTTTGGCCATATTTGACATCGCAACGCATCTTATGCTTATTCAAGCAATAGGTGCACTGCGAGAAATATACAGACTGGACTTTTTATCTGTTTTTTAGTCACTCAAGAATACCAATAGCAACTCGTAGTTTGCCAATCATTCTATTAGTAAATAACATATCAATAAAAACACTGTCAGAACGCGTGGCCCACTTATTACCTTTTGCACTTTAAAAAAACTGACTTATTTCATTCAGCTATTAAATTTTCAAACAGCGCTTCTATTTCTCGTTTGCAGCATGCCCTTATGTGTCCTGTCAAGTTTGCTTTAAGAGTGAGTAAGAACAAATAACCTCTACGATCTTTCACTTGATGATTCTTCGGGAACAAGTATCTTCAGGTACGTATAATTAACATGACTTGCTTTTCTAAGGATGAAGTCTGCATTTATTGTATTTATTTTCATTTGGGACGAATTTCAATATAGAGTAGAGATTTCGCTGTTAAAAAAAAAAAGGAATTTAAAGGGTAAAATTCCGCACAGTCCCATGCATTAATTCTACGAACATTTTCTGGCTCAAGGTGTATTCGTGATTGCTCCTTGTTTATGAGAAATAGAACGAAAGTAGGGGCTGTGCGGAAATTTTACCATTTGAAGTTGGCCGAAATATAGGATTGTCTGTGTTCAATCTGAAATAGTTGATTTAGGTGAGGGGTCCATCACATCTCCTTTTTAATTCATTCATTTTTTTACTTAAACCTTTTTTCCATTCTCTTCCCCCTCCCTTTTTGTTACCTCTTTTGTTACTCCGGTCGCTCTAGCTGTAAGGAAGTTTATAAGCGCCACTAACTCTAATGGGTTATTTCCAGTGAGGGAGAACGTATTGGCCTTTCTCTAACGTTTTACGGCTATTCTCGTGTTGTGTAAGTGGGTAAAAACAGATAATACGTCGTAACATAGTATGTGTCTCTCTCCAGGTAAAATAGCCTTGAAAGGAAAAGACACAGTGAAGCTACCAACCTCAAAATAGCATATCTTGAAAGGTGAGATTTCGTTGAGAACTTAAAACGTGTTGCACGAACGTAATCTAGTTCTGTTTAGGTTTGAAACAGGATGCTGGTTTTAGGGGTCAAGTTTAGAAAAAGGGGAACGATATCTTGGATATTTCGGCTCTAAACGAAGCATTGTTTGAGAAATGGGCTGGACCTTGGCTAAGATTAGTCTCTCTTGAGCAGTTTACGACACGCTCGTCACGTTTCCAGCCGGAAGGCAACTTTGAGCCCTCGCACGCGTTGAAGGGAAATGGGGGATGCTCGTAGTCTAGGCCGCTTCCGCGTCCCCCAAAAAAGTCAGACGAGAGTTGGGTGCAGGGGGTAGAAGGGTGGGACCCGGGAGAAAAGGGGGCAGGAAGTGTACTGGAGGCCGGAAGAGAGGGGACGGGGGGCGAGATTCCCTAAGGCGGAGGGAAGCTGGAGAAATAGGAAAAAATTACGCAATATTGTGTAATATTTGTAATCTAAAAGAGGCAAGAGTCAGCCAAAAAGGGGAGGGCACCAGAATTAAAGGGCACGGGAAGCAGGACGTTTGTACCCTCTCTGTACGCCTCCCCTGCCCCCGTCCCCCTCAAGAGTCCCAAGAGAGAATGGAGGATACAGGCCTTTTGTACCTTATGGTATTTATATTAAGGCCAACTTTGTTAAGGAGCATTCCTTAAAAATTTTTTTTTATCTCTCTACAGGTAAATGTTAGCCAGCACATAAATAGAATGGAGGAACTCAACAGAGATGACACCAACCATTCCTTGACATTGCTTTAAAAAGGTGAGATTTAAAATTCTAATCAAATCTATATTGCGATCAGATGGAACCTAGTTCTGTGGCGTGGAGTAGAGTGTGACCAAAATCTGCTATTTTGTTCACAAATAGGGGAAAAGTATATACCGCCCTCCCACCCCTCTCATAAAACAAATTCCAACGTAGATGGTCGGGCAAGGCATTGGGGAGGGGAGGGGAGGTGATCTCTAAAACTTTGAGAATTTGATCCTCTGACAGTAGGGCTTCCGAGCATGTCTTCATATCACATTATTTTTACCTCTTTACAGATAAACATGAAGTGCGGAAACTTGGGGAAGGATGACAGCATCAACCTCAACTCAAAAAAAGAGGTAAGTTGACAGTGTCATTTTGTCAGTGACTTCATTTCCTTTTCTGGCAGTGACTTTTAGGGATTTTTTCAAACAATGATACTGACGGGACTTGTTTTATCTAAAACAGTCTAAAATAGTGTTAAAGATTCTGCATTTTTGGCCTGAACAGGACAGGAATCAGTTATAATACCAAGCATCACCTTTAGTTTACATGAAATTGATCTTGGAGGGAAAACAGAAAGAGTAGAGCCCAGCCCTCAAGAACTTTAAGATTTGTGAGAGCTGCATGTTGTCAAGTGAACATCAGTTTAAATTTTTCTCTGCGGACTGTAAATGATTTAGAAAACGGAATATTTCGAAATTGAATATTTGTCATCGTTGGAATCCCACATGTAAGACAATTTTGGTGCCAATGTATGGTGGCAGTTCAAGATAGCGACTAAAAAAGGAAAATCAAAACAGAACAAAACAACCAAAAAGTCTATCTGTCTTGGCTCTAAACTTATTTATTTTCAAAACTTGTTCAAATTAATTGATATAATTTTGTTTTCTCTGTAGGATACAGGCCATACAGGATTCAAGGTACATTCAGATGTCAAGTGAATCAAGCAAATAACAAAGATCATCAACTTAAGCAAGAACTAGAGGTAGAAAAACTAACTTTAAAAAGCGTAGTTAAAGGTTTACCGTATTCACCCGCAGTTAAGCTACAACTGTGTGGAAGAAAACGCGGCTCAAACGCGCTCGCAATCATCCGTCATGCATAGAACATGCATAGCATTTTTTTGGAAATAGTGTCTTAAATTTTAGGTGTTATCTAAACGCATTTGTTGTCCGTATGTGGGTAAATACGGTAGATTGTGTTAATTTTTCCTTTAATTCTTCTAAAAGAAAAACGGAATTAAATGAAGGCAGAAGTTTCATTTTCCAGATACAGCGCAACTCCAGATATGGCAAAAAATTCAAATTTAGGGCGTCCAATAATTGATACGACTTATAGAGAACGAAATCTTTAATTTTCCAAACGTGCGTGCGTCCAAACTTAGGCCATAGAATGCAAAAGATATAACAGTGCTTTAATCACACTCAAAACATAATTGCTTGCTACGCTGAACTATCACACTGCAGTTGACATAGGAAGTACATTGTTGATAAGGAAGAGAACGATGGTACAATTGCGGAGTTTGGTCATGTAGCAATGGAAGCTGACTGCAATTTGTCACATTCACGCATGACACTACCAGGAAGGAAAAACGCGTTTCCTGTTTAAACGGAATAAGGGACTCGGACTCGCCTGTTTTTATTTCTAGTCCTGTCAGAAAAATAAAGCGGAGAGGATGTGGAGATTGAGAAAACTAAACTAAAACTGTAACAAGTCAATAATGATGTCAAATCTCACGATAGAAAAAATAGCTAACTATTACAAAACAAAGTAGGAAAGGACTGCTCAATTCCGTGAAATCATGAACAGGCTCAACCAACTTGTACAAAACAATAAATAGCACTACAGGAAAGTACTGCTGAGTAGCTTTCACTTGAATGATCACACTTTAGGATTTTATGCACAGACTGAAACGTTAGAAACACCTTGTGTTAAGCGGCACCACAGGAACGTACTGCTCAGTAGCTTTCGTTTGAATGGTCACACTTTAGGATTTCATACACAGCCTCAAACGTTAGAACCACCTTGTGTAGCATAATAAACAGCACCACAGGAAAGTTAGCCTGGTTGGAATTTTCTTTTAACCAATCAGAAGCACTACCAAGATCTGGGTAATGACACGTCATTAGTATGGAGTTTCTGCGCTCATAACTCAGACGTCGTTTTGCGAGGGCGCAAGTGGCGGCCTCGCGAAACGTCGGCTGTTTTCTCAGGCTGCAGGAAAGTACTGCTCAGTAGCTTTCATTTGAATGGTCACACTTTAGGATTTCATCCACAGACTCAAAAGTTAGAACCACCTTGTGCAGCATAATAAACAGCACCTGACAGGAGAGTACTGCTCAGAAGCTTTCATTTGAATGGTTAGACTATAGTGCTTCATCCACTCACTCGCATCTGTTCTAAGATCAGTGTTCAGTGAGGATTTCAAGGTTTAGCCAACACGAGTTTGCAGTGAAAATGTTACACTGTTAGCTTTGCCATTGTTTTGGCAGCTTGCCAATATTCAGTAGCTGTAGTAAGACATCACATGCAAGATTTTAGTACTGATATGATATTATAATTTAGAAAAAATCGAAAACAAACCCTTGTGAAAACAAACAGCTATTATTTCATTGACAGCAGTAACAATTTTGCTCGTTTCACCGTTGAACTTTTATTAGGCAAATCCTCTCTTGGCAAATCCTCGGTTTTCAGTCCAACGAAATTATCAACCAAGTTATCCTCACAGGCGTTAAGAAACTAGTTGTTAGTAGGGCATCTTGGTGTACGGTCAGTTTTGACAGTTTTGAGTAATGAAAAAAGGTAGCCATTTGTTTTCAGTCCAGAATTGCGTCTGCTAGCTGTACGTCGGATCTAAGCGTTACAAAAACGACGATTACTATAGCTGTTACTCAATGGAAACCGTTGGGCATTTTATTCTGTGTTTACTTTTCTTTTTTTACGGGTTTTAAGCATTATACAAAAAACAATTTCTTTGTGGAAAGTAAAAGGTATATTAGTCTGTTTTTGGTGAAATTTCGTCCATTTGTAACTTGATTAATCAATGGAAATTTAAAAGATACGAAGAATGCGTCTCTTGGTGAAAGTATTTAAGGCCAATTAAGTCTATTTCAAAAGTGTGATTTCTTAGATTTTGTCTGTTTTCAGCAACAGGGCATTCTGTTAATTTTTATGAAAATGATGTGATTTAACAAAGAAACGGCCTTACCGCACGCCACAGCAGGTCGGGTTGTTTAAGCTGACTATTTTAACGCTTTAATTTGCAAATCTTCTTTTTTTTATATAAATTTCAGAAACTTCTCCATCTTTATTTCTCAAGCCGGCACACTAAAAACTACAAAATGAAAACTCCAAATTGACAACGAGAGTTCGGCTTGGTGGGAATGGCAAAGAGATAACTCTATAAAATTGAGAAAAAATTGCATGCATGTGACCAGAATGTCCACTTACATTACGTCCAGAATGGATAATAGTTACGAAAACGGCGACTTTTAGTGAAAAACGTAGGCCATTTTAGCTCGGTTTTCAGCAAGGCTTTTGAAAAGTTCCGAAAAAGGTGATTTCTCAGTAGAAAACGTAAGCTGTTTTAATTGATTTTCAGTTAAAACTGCTTTTATTTGTCAATTGAAATTGCATTCAGCAAGGCGGATTTTAAAGTTAATGAAAAAGCCATTTCGTAGTGAAAATTGAAGGCCTTTTTAGAAATTTTAGTCTGTTTTCATTTAAATTTATTGCGTCTGTTTGTTCAGTTTTAAATCAGCAAGGATTATATAAACGAAAGTAGGAAACGGAGGCCAAAATAAATTAAGTCTGTTTCCACTTAAAGTGGGTCCATTTATCAGCTTTCAATCGTTTGGGATATTAAGGATTCATAAACGCTATTGAAGTTTATCAAAGCACTTCCTGGCCTCAACGACGATGATTGCTGAGAAGAAAAAGATTACACGGTGTAAACCAATTCAGTCTGTTTTTACTGATTAGACTGCGTCCGTTTTTCAGTTTTTAATTGCTAAGCAAGGATTTAAATCTACGAACATGGTAATAATTCGGTGCATGGTGAAAAAAATGTGTGTCAGTTTACTTTTTTTTCAGTTAAATTCCGTCTATTTATCGGTCTTTAAACAACAACGATTTTGATCGTTTGTCAGTTTTCAAGAAGTCGGAACTTCACGAAAAAATTGTGTCCAGTTGATAGTTTTCAGGAGGAAAACAAAAAGGACATTTTAGTGTGTTTTCAGCCAAATTGTGTCTATCTTTTTTATTGTTAGCCAGGCTTTCAACCCTTTTCTGCCGAATGGGGTATACCCCTGAGGTGAGATGCGGACTCAAACAATTCTAAGGCAATCAGAATTTTTGTCAAGTAGTCAAATTGATAGGCAAGGGATTAAGAAAGAATAGACCTCACTTTGAACAATGTTGAAAATTTTGTCCAAATCTGCCGGAGCTACGTACAGAAAAAAACCGATGACGTTTTCAGTCGTGCCAAATCGATTTCAAATCTGGCTTTTCACATGATACTACTTCCTGAAAAGTTAGCTCAACACCGTTCCATAGAAAAGAAAGGCGGTGAAGAGGCTAACAAACCAATGAAAGAAAAAGATAGAAAGAGGAAAGGAAAGATGCGAGAAACAAGGATATATTAAGGTCCACAAAAAAAGGTTGTCCAAATTTTCAGTTGTGCGCACGCGCCAAAAACCTCTCTCTAAATTGCTTCCAAATACTGTAGATGAAAAAAATGTAGAGTTTTTGGCGGAAATTGGAACTTTTAGCCATTTAAGTACAAATTTAAAACTATTACGGCAGTAAAAGAAACTTCTGACTAAAAGATACGATTTCTTTTTACAGAAATCATAAGACGATTTATCAGTGCAATTTGAGATGCAGTTTTTTTGTATCGGTCTTTCAGTTGCAAATAAGATTTTTCTAAGGTTTTTTGAGAATACGACTACTATTTTCGCCACTATAAAGTTGTGGACAATTCTGTTATGACTTCATACTTTGACAGTGATCACTTGATTTGAAATAGATCTTTTTTCTGTTTTCAGATAAAAGAGTTGGACTGTAAGAATCGGTTTTCAAATTTTGCCATTTGAAACACAATTTCTCGGTAAAATTATGAGTCATCTTTCAGTACATCTTTCAGGTGTTTGTACGAAAAGTGAGGTTGATCTTAGGACCTTTCTCAAAATCAACATTTGTGAGAACGCTTTCTTATTAATAAAAAAGATTGTTATTGATAGATAGTCAAATTCGTAGTTTAAATGTTAGGCCTTTGTCTGTTTTCAGTCTACGGTTAGCTTTTTGTGCCGGTTCCAAGAGGAACACGACGATTACATACAAGATTCCTCCACAAATTAAAGTTTAAACTGAGGGTAAAGTCATGTTGGTTTTTACGTTTTTGGCTCAAAACCTGTGCTGAAATTACCCTTGAAAGTACTTTTTGTTGTACATGAATTGCTCCTAAAACACCAAGAAAAAGATATTTTTTAAAGTGATTTTCGTAAAGGGACAACGAACCATATTCAATTTTAAGCGATTAACACAAGAGAAAAATTAACGTGAAAAAACAAATCGGCCAATTTTTTTCAAATTGCACATTCCTATCCTAGCCATCCGCTTATTTGGACTTTCAAAACAAAACAAAGCCATTATTTTGGGTTACAACAAGAGAGGATATCTTTATCCTCTATTGGTTACAATCAAGTCCGATGCGTCTTATAGCGTTTTAAGTTACACTGAGAATAGGGTGACATTGCCCCTTTAAATGCATTAGGCCATTTACGAGTTTTCTTTCTTTGTAAAATTGTTGTGCGATTTCAGCTAAAATACGAAAAATTTATCAGTTAGAGTGTAGAGCAATTCCTTTGTGTTTAGCTGTTGTTTCAATTTCAACCATTTGTTTCTGAGTTGTGGGTAAGCCAAGATTTTTTTTACGATTTTCCAGTTCAATTTCTGCGACTCTTGTTTCAGTAACTTTGGTTCTGACTTTTTGTCAGTTTCCAGTTTAAACGCTTTCATTCGGTGAAAATGTTGGCCAACATTATCTTTGAGGCCTCGGACAAACGGATACACCATTCCATTCAATAACGTTGAAAATTGTTGATTTTACAATATCTGTGGAAATTCTCGCGAGCTGATTGGCTAAGAGTATTGTCGAAAGAGTGCAGACAATGAAAATGACGCAAGAGGTAATGCAATGCAAGAAAAAGTTTTGTCAAACTTTTCAACGCTACATTCTCGGTGTGGCGAAAATTGTACCACAAATCTAGTATTCTTCAATGAGAAAATCATCTAAAATATTAGTGGGGTAGAAGAAGCCATTACAAGCTTAGAACAGAAAGATGACGATATTTGTTGAGGATTCAGACCTGAAAATCGGTGGTGAGCGGCATTTTATGACGTCATTTCTACGATCAATAAGAGTGCAGACAATGGTAAAGTGCGGTCAATTTGTTGAATTAAACATGTTACTCACGATTGGCCACCATGTAGAATGATGTTAGATGTTGGTGAATGATATTGGATGGAATGGAACCGAATTTGATGGCCACAACATGTTGAATTCAACAATGTTGAATATTGTTGAGTGAAAAGCCGTGTCGTTGCCTTACCCGTTTATTTCGACCATTTGCCAGTCTACGACTAAATAACATATGCCATTTGTTCGTTGAAAGTGCGAAATTCTCAAATCTGAAGAGTAAACTGGACTACTTGATCTACGAAATGCTTTTTTATTAGAGAACTTAAACCAATAAACCAAAGCTAAATCAGATTCAATCCGCGCGAACAAAAGTTGTAACTTTGAATGTGTGTTTTACAAGCAAACATCTGCAATTATATGCGTGAGATTTTAACAAAGACTTTAACATTTGTACTTGACAATGATGACATGAAACGTACGTTGTTCTCTTTTTCTTTCGCTGATTTTCCTGTTAAAATGTCATTTGTTTGCTCTCAGTTCATCTTTTGGTTGGTTGTCAGATTTCACCGCATTTTAAGAAACGAGTTGTAAGCGAAAATGCTAGGGCGTTTGCTTGCTTACCGTTTAAATAGTTTATCGCCTGATATTTTCATCATCGAGCATGTATCTAGTGTTGCACTGTATCAACAAACAAGAACCAATTTACACGGGTACAATGTTTTCTTACATCGGCTACATGCAAAGTTGGAGGAAATTTGAACCTGGTAGCTATGATTGTTATGAGGTGTTGAGGCCACGTTTCAAAATTGTGCAGTTGTTTTATATTTGCATGCAATGGTTGTAAACAAGTTGTATCGGGGAAGTTTAAAGAAAAGCGAAACATCAATTCACATTTTTGACTTCGGAGAAATTTTATAGCAATATCAATTTCTCTCGTCAAAGAATTTTTTTATTAAAGTTTATTTTACACAACTTGCTCAAATCTTTGCTTTCAAGAACACTGTATATGCAAATGTTTTGCCTTTATTTTTGCTATGGTAACCCCTGTTCAAATCTTTATAATTTT
>Ga0126336_10001778_pt1 | contig 11709 bp, 10 predicted proteins | sample SidCmetagenome_FD_92530 | JGI IMG/M metagenome (GOLD analysis project Ga0126336, IMG submission 92530) | Coral microbial communities from El Islote,Puerto Morelos, Mexico - Siderastrea C C metagenome | ecosystem: Host-associated > Invertebrates > Cnidaria > Coral | place: El Islote,Puerto... | reverse complement strand
TTGCTTTGTTTTTGCTGGCAGTTATTAATTTGTGAAAATACTCTCATTCAAGTCGTTAAATAAAAAAAATAAAAAATAAAAAAAAAGGAAAAAAACTACCTGCTCCCGCTGAGTGTCGAACCCGGCTCGTCCGCGTGAGATGCCGGTGACTAGTCCACTAGGCCATGGGCGTTTCACGTTACATTACAAGTTAATTTTAATACTCATTTCTTTCTTCGTGACAAGCTGCCTATCAGCATAAAAATGCTGGTGTTTTTCCTGGCAAAATGTGTTCGAAACGCCGTAAAAACCATGATTGTGGACAGAAAAAACCAAAAACCACTAGCTCTACTATATTTGGCGCCAAAACCCCTGCGAAAAGCTGCAAACTCAAGCGGTAAGCCGACCGAGTTTGAACAGAACCGACGAGGCAAATTTGAACTTTTTGCCTCAACTTTATCGCCTAATTTTTTAGCCTAAATTGAACTTTTCCCCTTCCACCAAAAAGACAACTGAGTGTTCTTTTGAACTTTTTTTTTTCGCGCCAAAAACACACGGGATTCAGCACAGGGTCATATCCAGTGTAGGAAGTGTATTGGTAACCCTGTGGTGCGGACGGACGGACGTACGGATGTACGGACGTACGGACGGTCACGTGACTATTACGTCACTACCAAAATTTTTTTGGCTTGATAGGTTACCAAATTTCCTTAGCAATGGAGCTCCGATGACGCGCTAGCGCGCTGGCTCCGCTACAACTCAAGCTAACAAGAAATGCAAATTACAACGGAAAATGCACTTAATTTTACGGAAAACGCGCACATACCACGGCGATTTTTCCTTTCTCTTACATAACTGAACTCCTTTTAAGTTGGAATTCAGGTCCTGGAAAGTTCGGCCACATTACAAATGGAACACGACGACCTAGTCGTTGGGTTGTCGTGTTTGCAGAAGGTCTACAAATGAAACACTGACCAGATATCCTATAGACGTCGTTAGCCCACGGGCCTCCTTTGCCGTTCCTACATCGATTGGACGGTCCGTACTTCCGGTAGGTAACGTGAGCTCTTGGACCAGTAGCACACCATCCTTGGTGCTGTACAGCGAAGAATTTGAAGCCGTACATCAGGGCATACAATGCACACTTCTTAATGGCTTCATGGCGTCTTCGATAGAATCCGGTAAGCAGAGGAGGGCGGCCGTCTACACCTGGGATAGCACGGCGAGTAGTATCTTTGAAGCAGCCAATCCTCTTGACTGTGAAAAAAATGAAGATTAAAATCACTTTGCAATGACAATTTTTTTTGCTCTTGCTTTAATTAATACATGTCTTGGATTGGCGCTTACAGTCTGGTAAAACTGCAGGAGTAAGTGTAGGTCAGTGATTATATATTTCAAAAGCTGTTATTTCTTAATCTAACTACAGTAATTATCCAATCAATCAATCAATCAATCAATCAGTTCATCAGTTATCAACAAAAATGTCTTGTATCCTGATGATCATAAAAATTGATAACATCGCAAGTGGTACGATATGCATTTCCCCTAAAAAGCGGATAAGAGCTCTGTTAGCTGTGTAATAAGGGTTTCGGTAAAGCAGAATTTTTACTTACTAGAGACTCCAGTGGTAACTTTGACTGGTGGAGCTGTAAAAAAATTGTAGTATTTAGTACATTTAATGAGGTAAACTTAAGGTTCGTTTTTAAAAGAATTACTTAGATCAACATCACGAGGCTCCAGGTTTGTTTTTTAGAAATGAAAGGTTAACACTTTGTCATAATAAAACAAAGACTTACGTCGTTTTCCTCCCCTGCACCACCCCCAAAGTCGGTTCCTCCTGTAGTCAGGAGTAGTGTAGCACCATGTCCTTCCGCTCCGATGCCTGGCGCATCCCTTGTAACGGCGCCTGCGATACGTAAACGGCACACAGCATTCTCCAGCGGTAGTACGATGTCTGCAGGTTCCTGAGGTGAAAAGGAATCACAGAATTGGGAAAATGAATTTGATATTGAGGATCGGGAATTAGAAGAGAAAACAGAAATTGGAAAAAGAAAATTGAAAATCAGGTATCGGGAATCGAAAATTAGTTGTCACGTATCAGTCATCAGTTGTCAGAAATTTAAAATCGGAATGGAGAATCGGCAACCGAGAATGGAAGTTGAGAGAGAAAAATCTGGCTTCGAAAATCTGGGAATCAGATAAGGTTTCTTTTGGTTGTAAAGAGCCAGGTTGCACGAGAATAAAGAATCACGAATATGGATTGCGGATTCGAAAATCTGAAATCCAAAATTGGGCATCGATAGTCGAAAAACTAGAATATAGAATTGAGATTCGGGAATGGAGGTTTAGAAAACAAGACTCACGGTCGGGAAAGGATAATCTGAAGAACTGTCAGCTTTTATTTTTCATGAATTGAAACGTTATTCGCAAATTAAGGTTGCGTTGTATGGGGACAACTGTGATGTTGAACAATGGGCAGCAAGCAACAGGCTCGTACTCAATCAGAGTAAGACTAAATGGATGCCGTTTGGTACTAGGCAGAAACTAGAACACTGTTCAGACCATAGAATACAACTTCACGGGAAAGAAATTGACAGAGTATCAAGCTTTTGTTACTTAGGGGTTACACTAGATGAGAATCTCTCATGGAATGAGCATGTAGAATTGATTTGTAACAAAGTGAGCAAGCGTCTCGCCCTGCTGTCCCGCATACGACCTTACCTTACCCTAAAAGCTGCTAAATGCGTGTATAATTGTTTAGTACAGCCGATTTTTGATTACACTGATACGGTATGGGGTGGGCTGTCAATCAGATGCAGTATCAGCTTGCAACGTCTACAAAACAGGGCAGCACACATAATACAAAGGACGGCAAGGACCGAAGAATCATTCAAAATGTTAGGGTGGGTGGATTTGGAAACACAAAGGAAAGCCCACAAATGTATCTTAGTTTTCAAATGTCTTAATGAATTAGTTCCTCCATATTTGTCGGATTACTTTATTAGAAATCGCACTATTCACACTTACAAGACAAGACAAAGGAACGAAATTAATCTACCTAACCCTAAGTTAACGCTAGGAAAAAACTCATTTAGATTTTCAGGTGCGGTTCTTTTTACTAATTTACCCCCTTCAATAAAAGAAGCCACGTCGTTTTCCATTTTTAAGAACTTTCTTAGATTTTATTTTAGCCATTAGTTTTTCTTATTAATATAATATTAGGTAACTTCGATAGCTTTCTTATTTGTCTTAATCTTAAACAAATTGTGATCGTTATGAAGATATGTAATTCCCTTTTCATTCACTTTTTAAAATCCTTGTACATAATTCTAAAGTAATTTTTAATTTTTAAATTTTTATCGTGTAGTCATAATTTACGCAGGGCCCCTTTTGATACCAGCCAATGGCTGATAGGGCTACCCTGCCCAAATAAAGTTGAATTGACTTGAATTGACTCGACTTCAGGAATTCTGATACCCTGATACCTTGACTCTTCCCAACTCTTAAAAGACGTTTTGATATCCTCGACGCTTAGAGCGCTTTTCAAATTAGTGTCGTAAAACCAAAACCAAAGCAATTACCCCAGCCAGTCACAAGAAACACAAATTAACCCATGAACCAATCAGAACTCGAAGCAAACACATGCAACCGGCGCCAAGCGCGGGAAAACGCGTGCGAGCAAGTCGCGATTGGTTTAAGTTTAAACTCTGATTGGTCGAGAAAGTGGCACGAGTTTTTTTCACCACTCAAAGAGCGAAGAAAAGCAAAACCAAAGCAAAACGCGAATTACTTTCGACACTCAATTGAAAACCGCCCTAACAATGAAAAAACAAAGGTCAGTTTTCCACGGTACTCGGAATATCTACCTGAAATTCTGTAGACATCATTAGCCCACGCTCCTCCCTTTCCACCTCTGCATCTGTTTGATCGTCCATATCTTGCAAAAGTTCTTTGAGCCCGCGGTCCTGATGCACACCAGCCGCCATGTTGGACTCCGATTACTGAGTAGCCACGCTTTACGGCTTCAAGCACACATTTCTGGATGGCATATTTACGTCGCTGGTAGTTTCCACGTAGCAGGCGACTTCTTTGGTCCAGTTGAGGAATAGCTCTACGAGATGTGTCTTTGAAGCAGCCGATTCTCTGGACTGAAGGAAATCAGACCAAAAATAAATGACACCGAAATCAAATCACCAAAATGCTGGCAGACGCACTTTTGACCGTTCTAAGTATACCATCAGGTTAGCTTGGTTGCTGTTTGATACGAAACCTGTTTCAAGCATCACACTTGTTGCTCTTTGAATCGCCCACCTTTAAAAGGGGCTGTGTCATAGGCAGTTTTACGTTTTTGGTTAAAAACTATATTGAAATTAAAACTAAGCCCCTTTTGTCGTACACCAAATGCTCCTAGAACATCAAAATAAAGATTTCAATTGATTGACGCGAAGGCAATTTTTCCGAGATAAAAGAGAACACCATTGGCCCACGGCCCATGCTGAGCATGCAATCAAACTCCCTCACTAGTAGAATAAGTTTCATTTAAATTTAATAATAATTTATTTTAATCATAATCTTAATCAAAACTGAATCATCATTTTTGGGTTTTCTTTGATTCCAGTATGCCTTAAGCCCCAGCATCATTTTGCAAATTCTCCTTACTGTGTTCCATACATTTTGTTTAGGACTACTAGGGAAGAACTTGTTTAAACATCAAGGCAAGTCATCTTTGGTGATCATTGACTTAATTCTCATGGCCTGTATGTATTATAATACACTGAATTGATTAGGAGAAATTTGCTGCTGATCACAATTGGGGCTCAAACGGTTAAAATATAACAGTGGAACTAACCTGTAACCCCAGGCACCACCTTGATGACAGGTGCTGCAAAGCAGTAACACAAACAGGTTGGAGGGAGATACATTAGATAATCCCTAAAAAGCAACTCCAGTCGAGACTTCGCTGACGCAGGACACCTCCTGCATACAGAAAACTATCCTAAGGCAACATTAAGTGTCGGTCGCGGCTTCAAGTAAAGTCTACTCTTAAAGGCCCTGTCCCCACTAATCTGGATCAATTCCAAAACGACTGTTTCATATCGACAACGTATAAAACGTTTTCTGTACCAACTATCTTTTTTTCCTGTCGTAAGAAACATGGACAAAGATCACATGACTGCAGGCAGGTGACTGAAAACAGGTAGACGGCATTTTTATGTTCTTCCACTCCGGAGAACGGTTTTTGAAAAAAAAAAAAAAAAAGATCTGTTTCTGTTGTCAAAAACGCCGTTTTAGTCCGGCTCGACAGAAGACCAAAACGGCAAAAATTAAAGGATGCGTTGAACACGGACTCCAGGGTGTCCACTTATGGGTGTTTGACTGTACGTTATCAGTTAAAAAGGGCAACAAAACACTCGCTGCCAAATCTCCATGACCAATGGATCCAAGAGAGCATGATGGATGTTAATCGTTTTCGCCTCCAGCCTCGACACTGGCTGAGTCGCCAGTGATGACGACGACTCTAGTAACGTGTTTTGATATATAGCGATCATCACCGTGAGACCCCAATAGTTTGGCTTTAGCTGTGTGCTACTTCAAATTTAATTGCTCTCTACTATTTTTCATTTATGTTTTTTTCGGTCATGAGCAAACTGAATCTGATCAAACGTTCACTGACTGCAGTCTTTGCGCCGAATTTTGAGTAGTTTTTCCTCTTCCCTTCCCAAAAACAATAATTATGATAGTACTTTTAGAAAAACTACAACACTTTAAAAATTTTTTTAGGATGAAACCTCATCAATCGTCAGTTGCTAAATGACCAACACACATCCATACCCTCAAGTTGCAAAATTTACTTTTACCATTTTTATTTTACTTTACACGTTTATTCGCTACATTTAACCGGTCATTTAGCAACTGACGATCGATGAATTTCTATCCGAAACATGTTTTTCTTATGTTTAAAAAGTGTGGGGGTTTTTCTAAAAGCGTTATCTTCCTTATGGCTGCTACGCAGTTTCGTTAATCATGAAAATATAATTCTCACCTTTTCGTCCTCCGCAGTAACCATACAGTTTATCTTTGTCGTAGCTTGAAGTGAGGGCGCACCACGGACGCTTGGATCGAACTCTGGTGCAGCGGTTGTATCGTCTGCCGCGGTAAACGAACGGGAAAACGCAGCAGTTACCGCGAGTGGTTCGCGCGCGACAGGATCCTGAAAAACAGAAAATCAATAATTAGACCTTATAAATCTTACATTAAGACTGCGCAAAAAACAAACAAACAAACAAACAAACAAAAACAAAGCAGGAAGTATCACGTAAAAACACTACTGAAGAGCTTTCTCTCAGGCACAGCTACAAGACGCAATTTTTACTCAATTTCCAACGAAATGGTGACGAGAGTTGTATCAATGTACCACCCTTCAATGTATCTCGCAACGTTGCGAAAAGTAGAAGTTTTATGTACTTTCTGTGCAACTCGCAACACATTTTTTGTTGTAAAATTGCGAAGAGCCGGGGTGTTACACACGCCATTTGGTTCACCACCAAATTAAACTAATCATAGCTACAGGCTTCTTATAAAAAAGGAGCCCAATCAAATTTTTTGGAGATGTCCTTAGCATGTTTATCAAAGGATGACTGGTGCAAACCCATTTCTTACCATTAAAAGCATTTACGTGCATGTTAATCAAAGTTTATTTTCATTCGAAGGCAGTGCATAAGACAAATTCTGAAACAAAAGAGGAGAGACAACTCGACAAACAGCTAATTGTGTGAAAGCGACCCCGAATGTCTTTTACCTCTTTGCTGATAGTATTTGCATTTACATGGGGCGATAGGAGAATGAGCCAGTAAGAGTTGAATGTCGCTGGCTTGTAAGACAATAAGTGTAATGTCTTATAGTAGGAAAATACTGACCTCTCAGAACGTAAACACTGTTAGCCCAGGGTCCTCCTTTTCCATTCCTACACCTGTTTGATTTTCCATATCTTCCATATGTCAAATGAGCTCTCCTAGCTGATGCACACCATCCGCCATGTTGCACTGCAAACACTTTGTAGCGCCGTCTCTCCGCAGCCAGAGCGCATTTTCTGATTGCATCCCAACGCTTGCGGTAATGTCCTTTAAGAAGACGACTTCTGCCTTCCAGGGGTTGTATAGCTCGTCGGCCAGTGTCTTTGTAGCAACCGATGCTGTATGCTGTAATAAAGAAACCACATGTCGTTAACCTTTCTCTTCCCACCAGACCCTCCAATTTTTTTTTTTTTTTTTCAGGAAGAATAACGGGCCCCTGTAGTAGCTCGCGCTATTTTCGTTACAATAAAAAAAAAAGTTTTCTAAACTTTTTGCCTGGAAAGCAAGTTTCTTTTGTTTGCCAAAAACTTGTGTATAGGTGCGCAAACGGAGAAACATTTTGGAAAAAAAAATACTCAGCAAAAATGTCTCCCCGTTTGGGGGCCTAAACCACAAATTGAAACACGTGATCTTCATTTCAAAGATTTGCCACGGAAATCAGCTTCGGTGTCTCCCCAGCTCAGATCTACGACTCATATTATAACTATACGCCGTATTCTTACCTGTCAATCCTATCGTAACCTTAATAACTCGAGCTGCAAGGAATTGAAATAAAGGTTAGTCATATTTGACTTCAGTTGTCAATTAGTAACCGCGATAAAGAGAGACTCCCGGTTAAACGAACAAATTTTTTGAACATATCTTGAAAATGCGTCATTAAAGCCAAGGCGCGGTGCTTTTCGGTTAAACAACATTAGCAGTAAATTGCAACAACCAGAACAACAGCAACAATAAGAAACAACAACAACAGGAACAATAATAACAACAGCAACGACGGCAACAACAACAACAACGGCAACAACAACAACATCTGCAACAACAATGACGCAGACAACAAAAACAACAACAACAACAACAACGACGACGACAGCAGCAGCAACAGAAACAAACAAACAAACAAACAAAAAACAGCAATAACAGCACAACAACAACAGCAACATTTTCTCCGATAGGACAGTTTTCGTGACACAGTCTTTTGATGGGGTTTCGAAATAATGCGGCTTCATTGTTGGTTTCGATTTCCACTGTATAAAAAAATATTAAGCCGCCAAATCGAAACACACACGAAAAAAACAAAAACTAAACTAAACTAAACAAAAAACAAACAAACAAACAAACAAACAATTAGAGGAAAAACGATTTACTGCGTGTGAACGCTCTTTAAGGTGAAACACTTAAGCCATTACTTCAAATCACAAAGTATAACAGCTTGCAGCTCACCTCTTGGAGGACGGACGACCGGTTTAACTGGTCGAACAGGTTTGCGACCTATAAAATGAAATAATTTTTGAATATAAAATTCTCATTTTTTTAGGGAGCAAAAAATAAATAAATAAATAAATAAAAATAAATAATCATAATGGTAATAATAAACACTTACCGCCAGCGCAGTTGCCCCACTTCCTGTCTCGATCGTAGTTGGGTGTCAAAGCGCACCACGGTCGGTTGTGTTTTCGTCTTGTACAACTGTTATATCTCTTTCCTTTGTAGATGAACGGGAACGAACAGCAGTAACGAGAAGTGGTACGCTTTCGGCAGGTTCCTGATGGGAAAGAAATACAAAAATTCATTAGAAAGAAGCTATGTCACACATAGGCACAAGTCTCATCTCTCTTCTCCAGAAACTATTACCAGCTTCGTAATTACAGATACGTCTAACAACAATCTGGACAAATTCGACATGGTTCCAATTTTCTTTATTACCAGATTGTTGCCTTTTAATTAGTACTTTGAGCAAAAATTAGCAATTCAATTTGATTGCGTCCTTCAAAACTGTTTTTTTTTTGTTACATTAATCCTTACCATAAATAACAACAAAAAATGAACTGTCACTTTTGGTGTAAAAAATTCACATTTGCAGTACAGTTAAATATGAATTTTCGAAATGATTCTGTTGGACTTAATCTCTCTGATTGGATTTTTACATGTCAGTATTCTTTATAGCAACCAGTTTATCATCATTCAAAGTTAGACATTATTAAAAAAAAAACGAAGTCGGTTCAAGTAAACTTGCGTTACTTGATTTACTCTGATTGGTTGCTGCACGTTTTTTTTTTTAATCGAAGAGATATTCCTTAAACTGTGTTAATTAAACCAACCAGATATCCTGTAAACGTCGTTAGCCCACGGGCCTCCTTTGCCGTTCCTACATCGATTGGACCGTCCGTACTTTCGGTAGGTCACGTGAGCTCTCGGACCGGTAGCACACCATCCCTGGTGCTGAACAGCGAAGACTCGGTAACCAAACCTCAGAGCAACCAAAGCACATTTCAAGATGGCGTCTGCTCGTCTCCTATAGAATCCCGTCACCAATGGATTGCGACCATCCATCTGTGGAATGGCTCGGTGACCAGTGTCTTTGTAGCATCCGAGTGACTTGGCTGTAAGCAAAGGAAAAAAAATCACGAGAATGGAATTAGGTACTATTTCTACGCGACTATAAATTGGAAGGTAATTTTGAAGTCAACCGCGCCATTTTCTAAAGTTGCTCTACTTAAGGCTGACGAGAGTATTGGAATACAAGTTGCAGGATACATTTTAGACGCTGCCGAATTATCCCACAACAGCTGCAAAAGTAGAAACCTCGTAACTCGCAACGCAACTTTTTGTTGCGTGACAAGTTACAGGGGGTATCGCTATTGCAACTTCGTCCACAACTTGTCTCACAACGACGTTCCAGGAAGAAAAAAATGTCTCGTGTATACCAGCGCCGTAGTAACGATTAAAGGAACCGAAGTGCCACTCAGTAGCACTCATTGGGGGCGTCATCATTTAGATTTGTGTCCAAAGATGCAGACGTTGATTAAAACACCATTCAGTCCCTGGTCAAACGCGTACCCAAATGAAAAGAATTTACGAGGTTCAAAGTCTCCCTCTCGTGAGGCTTCCAGTTTTCACGCGCTGGTATCAAGAGTTATAACCCACTGATTAATTTTCGCGCGCACTCATTAGACGAAACACATCAAATGGTACATCGGCCTTACACCCGCCGTCCAGATTGATATCCGTGGTCCGATTTTATTGTGGAGCAGAAAACAAGAAAGGAAGTTTCTTTTTCATGTTTTAACTTTTCAGTTTTAATCACAGTGTAATGAAATCGAGTAAACTAACCAACTTACACTTGTTTAGCCGAAATGAACTGTGGTCCTTACTGACGCGTGGGTTACAAGCTTCTCGGCCAACTGTTCATTTTTTGGACAATCTTTCAGCCTCGGGCATTATCCTCCGATATACCAGCCGCTTGTAGGGCTCTATTTACTAAATATTTAGCCTTGTGCACTTTCAAGGCAATAGCCTTTACGGTTACGTTATACAAAAACGATCCAGTCCTTACCTCGAACAGACGGTGTGACTCGAATTGGTCGAGCTAGGGAGAAAATATTCATAGTTAGTACTGAAAGCCACGAACGTAAAGTTACACAAAAAAAGACGTAGTAAACGCTTTTGAGTGGAAATGTAAAAATTGCTAAGAAAACGAAGACAATTTAAGGAGAGCAAAAGCCAAGAAGAGCATATCAAAAGAAAAGGATTAAAAAGAAACAAATTAACGAAGAAAAAAAAAACAGACACTACAAACGTCATCATTTACAATTGCTCAAAAGCAAAGTCGGCAAAACCATGCAAAAGCGAGAACAAACAAAAAAGCGCAACGAAGTAAACAAAGAAACAGACAAACAAACAAACAAAATAGGAAGAAACAGACATGAAACAAAACAAGCGCACAAGAAAGCAAGCAGAGGAAACAACAAAATCACACAGACAAAAGCCGTGAAATGCAAAAAAAAAAATAATAACAAATAAGAGACAAACAAAACAAAGGAATAAAAAAAAACAAGAAAATTAAAAAAATAAATAAATAAAGGTGAAGTATTCTTACGCCGACTTCCTCCCCTGCAGTATCCCCATTTCCGGTTATCCGGGGTAATATAGCACCAGGACTGTCCACGTCGATTTTTGGCGCAGTTGTTGTATTGACGCCCGCGGTACTTGAAAGGCAATACACAGCAATATCCTCGAGTAGTTTTTCGTCTGCATTTACCTACAAACCAAAACAAACAAGAAAGGTAGAGTTTCGTAATGTCTTTTGAGGTACGTGAATTACATAGCCCTTTTCGCCCTAGTACAGGATGCCCTTTTCGCCCTAGTACGGGATGCTCTTCTCACCAGATTACAAATTGTTTCCCCCCATATCTAAGTGTAACATACCACTTAAAAGGTTTTGATCAATCTATCAAAAACTGAAGGAAGTTTTGGCTTTCATAGAAATGAGTCTAAGGGAAGGTACGTTTTTTCTTAGGGGGGGGGAGGAGGGCTGGGGAATTTTGGTATTTTTTCCCAAAAAAGTGTTGGCCCTCCCTTGCGTTTTAATAAAAAAACTCCTGACCCCCCACCTTTAGGTGACTGACAAAAGTCCGACCCTCCCCTCACCACTACATGGCATGTTCCATGCTGTAGAAACCTCAGAACGTTTCGCTTGTGAACGCAAAGTGTTTGAATATAAAATATCTCGATACTGAATGTGTGCACGCTGAACCAAGGAAAATGCGAACAATCATTGTGGGATATTTACGTTTTATAGCTGAAGTTTGAATATGGAAGTATTTGAGTATTATAAAAGTTTTGAACATATATCTAAGGAAAAATACACGCGCTTCTT
>Ga0126336_10001777_pt1 | contig 11710 bp, 4 predicted proteins | sample SidCmetagenome_FD_92530 | JGI IMG/M metagenome (GOLD analysis project Ga0126336, IMG submission 92530) | Coral microbial communities from El Islote,Puerto Morelos, Mexico - Siderastrea C C metagenome | ecosystem: Host-associated > Invertebrates > Cnidaria > Coral | place: El Islote,Puerto... | reverse complement strand
CTTATGCAGTTGCGAAAAGAAAATCTACTGTGTCGGGGAGCCGTGCACGGTGAGCAAGAACAAATAGCCACGCTTCAAACATGAAACGTCGCACCCCAACACAGTAGCTTCTGCCATGTTCGCGTTATTGTGCGAATGGTCCAATGAGACGAGAACAGCAGGATAAAATTAGCATATTTGCATATATTTGTGCGCAGAGGTCGGCGACTTCCGATTCGCGGAATATGACTCTGCCGGACCTGAGCCAAATGTCTTTGCTTTCGGTACCAGGATAGAATATGCAACCGTCGTAACCGCATTAGCCACAACACAAGACACATAAAAGTCTAAGATTTTGACACTTCCAAAATGACAAATCGTAGACAGGAAAAAATTTTACGGTTAACTTTTTTTACGACAAACGGTTAAAATTTAGCAATTTTTACGCCTAACGTCTAAATTTTTGGCCGTTTTACGGCTAACGGTTAACCCCATTGAGACCCTCGAAAAAGATGGAGCCTTTTTCGGTTTATGGTTGTTTTTTCACTAATTTTCTCGCCGTCCCCACTATATGAGAGCCTGGAACAGACTTTCAAGAGGACTTAGACAAACTTCATCACTGGAGCTTGTGCAATCAGATGGATTTCAGCATCAAAAAATGCAAGATCATGAGAATTACTAGGAAACAAGTTCCTTTTACCAACAGTGTGTGTATGAATGATACTGTTCCTGAGGAGGTTAAGGAATTTAAGGGTCTGGGAATATTGACTGATAGCAGTTTGTCCTGGAACGCTCATATTGATATGATTACTGCTAAGGCAAACAGAATGCTGGGCTTAATCAAAAGAACTTGCAAGGATCTCAAGGATACAACCACCTTAAAGACCCTGTGTTGCTCACTAGTCCGGTCTAATTTGGCGTATTGTTCAGTTGTTTGGTCCTGATTCACAAAGAGAAGTATAAACAAACTAGAAAGAATTCAGCGTAGGGCAACCAAGTTTATTCTAAAATCTGAAGAACCATATGATGTTCGTTTAAGCAAGCTTAAGCTGTTAACCCTAGAACAGAGGCGTTTCCTATTTGATGTCACTTTTTTGTCTAAGGCCCTTAATGGTTATATGGAGGTGAATTTCTCTCAATTTTTGGATTTTTATTGTCAAGAGGACCGATACTCTCTCTCCACTTTGATACAAGATCACTAAAAAGGAGATATGCTAGGACAAATGTACTTAAAAACTGAGTTTTTCCACAGAATAGTAAACAGATGGAACATTCTGCCCTTTGAGGCCCGCGCTGCTTCTAGTGAGGATATTTTTAAATCGAAAGTTTTAAAACTTTTAATTAACATGTAATTTGATTTTTCTTTTCTCTTAAGGTATTCACGGTTAGCTATTAGTGGTAATATTTTTTATATACTTGTATTGTAGTCTATTTTTGAATGAGGTGATTTGTTTTTATATGGGTTGCTGAACTCTTTTACAAATAGTCCTTATGGCCTTTTTTTTATAACTGTCTGTTAATAATTTTTGCCATTAAGTTGTAATAAATAAATAAGCACTAGTCGTGTTTGGTTTACCCAAAACCGAAACTTTCCAAGATAAACTCGATTTGTTGAGGCCTTTCGCTAATTTTGAACCTCTGTGCGTGCCATTCGGTTCGCCTCCAGACTTGTTGATTAACTTCTGGTAATTAGAACACGACGAGTCTCTCAAACTGTGCACCAACCGGTCTGCTCACGTAAATGTTGATCGACCCAAAAGTTACGAAACATCTTCGTGTCGTGCTGTAACTGTCAGCGATGACTTCATTCGGGCAATAAGTCAGAAAGCCATCCCAAAATGGCCTTGCGGATGCTTCTTATCGTCCAGCAGTAAAATGCAGGGTTCACCAAGGAGTTCATAAAGAGAACAGTGTGAGCAATGTTGAATACAGCCTTGAAACGGTCATCGCTCGTTCTAGCCACGGCCAAGACAATGTTTAAGATAAGATATGGGGAGTAAAAAATCATCATCAATAAAACCAGCCAGGTAACAGTGCGAGTCGATGACCGATACTTGGCGATGGTGGTCAGTTCAGCGGGCTGTTGGTTTTGCTGTGTCGCTTGGGCGTTCTGCGTTGCCTGTGTATGTTGTTGGTTATGCTGTGCTACCTGAACATCCGTTTCAACTCTGGATCGGTGTCGCTGGATCAATCGCAGCAATTTAGCATACGCAAGTGTAGTCACAGTTAAACAAAGGCCAAGCAGAAGTATCATGCAGTAAAGAAAACTTATTGGGTAGATAAATAGAGGGATGGTCGCAATAATGCTTATTATCCACAGTACACCCACTGTTCTGACAGTTTGTCGTATAGTGACTACAGTACGATATCGCACACTAAGAACGATCGATAAGAGTCTGTCAATGCTGATGGCAGTTAGAGTTGTCAAAGACACAACGCCCAAAACTGACGCAAGAGTCTTGCTCACTAGTGAAGCGATGCAGTGAAGCCGCAAGTTCCCATGTAATTCGCCTATTTTGTGCGCGACAAAAATAGGCTGGACAAAGCATCCAACGCCAAAATCGGTCAGTGCAAGATTACTAAGTAACACATTGGATGGGGTATGTAGTTGTGGTTTTCTCCACACCGCTATCATCACCAATATGTTGAGTACGCTTGCTGGAAGAGCACAGATTGAATTCAAAACTATGCTCGCTACATACGTGCTGTAGAAATCCTCAACCGCGCTTCGTCTGTACACGATGTAAAAACAATTTATGGGAGATTCAGGCTGGGTAGAATGGTTGACGGAAGTCAAGTTCCACTCGCTTGAGTTATATTCTGCCATTTGTGGAACGAACTGGGACGAAGCATTAAACTCGATTTCAAGAGCCTTAATGCAACTTCCTGAGCTGATCGCGGAGAAAACGCGGAGCGCGTGTAGACGAGAAGGTCAGTGGTTTCTTCTCGGTGGCCTTCACAAGTAGAGCGTCTTGTTTGAAAAATCAAAATTTCAGTTGATGTCGAAATTAGCTAGTTAAACGTACAAGCAATAAGATTATATACGCCAAATATTCGATAGCACTTCACTTAGTTTTCTTTTTTATTCTCCATTATTTGTTCAGCCGTACACTGCATGAATAAACGATTGAATGATGTTGACAAAGATGAAACCACATCAGTCGCGTTGAAATAAACGTATACAATGATATGAGACCTTTGTTGAGAGTTGAGTCGCTTTATTTTCGGTTAATTAGGAACTGTTCTTAATAAAATTGAATTAATCGGAGCGATAGAATTTAGTGTATAATTGTTATATCTGTGAACATCCTGTTGCCAGGATTGCATTTCATTTGCGCAATTTTTTTTTGTGCAAATGCTTGCTTCGTTGAACACCTTAAAACGCATTTATTTGCTTTGTGTCAGTTTCGGGCCGCCTTTTGTTAATATATCTGTGCTCGCTATTTTGTCATTTTCTTTACAGAAGTGAAAGCGATTTTCTTTTGACACAAACTACAACTTTAATTTTCTCTTCATCGTCATTCTATGGAAAAATTTCAAATTATCGTAGAATAGAAATTGAAAAAAATTAAATTATCATTACTGAGTATATTATTCTTTAAAACGCTTTGTCTCTTTCAAAGCGTCTTTCAAATTCGCCTTCACCAAATATGTTGTTCAAATAAAATGTTACACTTGAACGTACCGAACATTTTCTGTATCTAATAAGGTAAGCTGGTCTTGGAGAGTTTGTTGCCACGGCTACATAAATTTTGAATGATTGGCTCGTTTCCACAAGTTCTTTGGTCGCGATGTCCATTGGTCAACTTTATTAAACGGATTGGAGGGGTGGGTGGTCGTGACAAGCCTACTCAGAGGACCCTTGTGAGCAAATTCCTTCTTGGTATATTCATACGATGGATAGGATCTGAGAGACAGAATGATAATTAAAAGTCAAAGCGTAGCCAGATTTCACTTGACCGTAGAAAATCTGGGTGCGAGAGATTAAGTTAACAAGCAGAGAGAGAGAAATAACTTCTCTCAAAGTTTTTTTTCCATTTAGCTACAGTGAGAATTATCCTTCCTCTCAACACAACTCTGATCGTAGCCTGTGAACAGGCTCTCTGGTTGGGGAAAGAGGGCAGAAAACAAAGGGCAAGAACTTCCCCAGGCTACGCTCCGTTTGCTCCGCTTGCTCCACTTGCTGATTTATTTTCGCGCTGTCTCCCTACTGCGGAGCCTGTTCACAGGCTACTCTGACCGATTAAAGGAAGATAAAGGTCCATAGTCAGTTTTTAACTGTCCTCAGTTATGAATGTCACGATAAAGAAATAAAAATTGACCGTGGGTTTTTGCAACTGTGCACGAAACTGATTGGTTCCCTGACAGACAACGTTTGTGAGTGCTGTTTCATAGAAAAGTTAAAGGAGCTACGTCACGGATAACGCGTCTTGAAAAACTGGGCCAATTTTTTCAAGTTTGTCATTTTTAATCCGTCTTAATCTCCCTCAGGTCGTAGCTATCCTTGTTTAGTTTTAATTGATTATTACTCCTTTGGTGTTTTTCCACCTTAGGAAACTATTGTTTTGAGGTTTCCTAAAATGTGAAAGTATTGTTGTCAGATCAGAAAAATGAATGAAAATCCCGTGACATAGTTCCTTTAAATCTCCTTTTACACAATATCTAAATATCGTCGTTTCTCGATTACAATTATTTGGTTGTCTAGTAAGCAATTAGACTCTTCGTCCGCGTTTTCTATAAACGACAGTTTACTCGGCTACGCCTTGTTGACTAGTTGTTCACTCATTGAATCAATCTGCCCTAGTTCAGCTAGTTTTCCCGCCGCACGTTAAAGGTGCTGTTACACGAGGAAATTTTCCCTGCAATTTGCAACGAAACAGATGATGGGAGCATTGCGAGGCAAGTTGCAGAATGCTTGTTACAGGCTGCAACTTATCTCGCAACGTTGAGAAAGTAGAAACCTAGTTTACTTTTCTGCAACTCGCAGCGCAATTTCTCGTTGTGAAACATGTTCTGAAGCGGGGGTGTTACGCGCAATTTCGTTTGCAGCTTGTCTCGTAACGCCGTTACATTGCAAGTTGCGGAAAAAATTGCCTCGTGTAACAGCGACCGTAAGGAAAGGTTGACAAGACAGTTTCTTTCCAAGAAATTTAGACTGCGCTCGGTGTCAAAAACACCTACACACACAGTTTCACATCAAGGCCGGCTTCGTAACGTCTGGAGCTGTTGAAGCTTTCATATCAGCCGCTACTGCCCACCTTGCCTAGGCCCGGACATTTTAAATTAGTGTATACCAAATCAGTGGATAGTGTTTTTCGGCGTGCTCTGATTGGCTACTCAAACTAGGGATAGCGCGTTCTATTCTCTTTCCGGCATGTTTCTTGATTTAGCGGGCGAATTTTTAATAACTCATTTCTCAGAAAAAAAAAAGGAATAATTTGGTGCTGGCCATCCACTGGTTTAGTACATACGAAAACAATTATCCACCTCAGTGTCGGTGAAGAGTGGTAGATATTTACCCTGCCGCTTCTTGGTTGTTACATGTTTGCGCCATCATACCTGTATGTTAACTTGGAAAAGTTTACGAACACTTCATCCCAGGATCCTTGAGGAGGTCTGGGCTCCACTGGATATCGAGAGATATACCCTCTGTACCCAGGAGTGGGCCTGGTGCTGAAACACATGCAGTAAATAAATTTGTAACTGAAAGTAACGCAGAAGTTGACATGGGAATACCGGAAATAGAACTGACTGGACTGAACTCGTCAAACCTAACCGATAATTTTTAAAAAGTTGAAACCACGAATTCTCTAGCTGACTCTTCCCGGGACTTTGTTATCGTTTTGCAATGGTGGCATTCAGACAATTGACTCGTAGTAAAGAAGAAAACACAAAAATGCTAAAATGCTTAAGGTATTTTTGGGACGTAATGACATTCGTTACGTCCAGTTTACGTTTTTTAACGACCATAGGATATCGCTGACAATTTATGGAATAGCAGTCTGAAAACCATTCTCCGGCAAGTTAATTTAAGCATAACGAATCATTCACTAATATTGTAGTAATACATATTGCTTACGTATCTACGTACCTAACAGAATTCACGTTGCCTTTTCAACGGTAGAAAATCACGAATTATATATTTTGACTCAACACTTACCCCTTTCCACCCCCTTCGCGCAAATTTTGTGGAGATTAGGGGGGAGAGGGGTAAGGAGAGCACAGCTCAGAGCCGTTACGTGTATGTTTTTACAAATTCGCTCCGATATAATTCTTATTATGTTACAGTAAACAAGTTAGGAAGCAAGTACATACAATCGTATTTTCCTCCCCTCTGTTATTTCCATTTTCGGCATCCTGACTGGTTCTTCAACTCGTTTTACTGACTTCAGCTCCTCTTTCTCTTCAAGTCTAATGTAGTAACAAAAAGTGCATGAATTTTAAGACTACTGAAATTACAATTTATTCTGCGGTAGTATGGTCAAAATAACACGGCTGTAATGGTAAATAAAAATAATAAAGGTTTATCCGACTTATGGTTAAAACTTAACTCTTCAATGCTAAGATCCTGAAAGAGACCATTGGCTACAAAGTTGTTTCTAACTTCTCCTGGATATCAGCCTTGTAGGGGAGGGGGTGGGGAGCGGTGGAGAAGAATCCGAAGGGACTGACGTGACCACTGACCAGGAATACAGCCTACGAGAATGCAACTGTCTTCATCGCTCCTGCGGACGGGTGGTCTGCGGGCGAACGTTCCTAGCGGTCTATAGTGATCAGAGAAGGTTGCTCACGCGTGCTTCTTTTCATGGCGAGAATCAACACTACCCCGTCAAAGATTACTGTACCTTTAAAGTCGTTACTCTGGACAGAGTGTCAGCTTTCGGTTCCTTTAATTTCGGAGTTTATTGAGGAAGAACAAATTAGATCGTTACCTAGTTGTAGACGTGGAAATGGTGCGAAACAGTCTGTCGGACTCATACTGGTGAAACTGGTTTGGTCTTGTTTGGAACTGGTCCCAGACGCACGCAACTTTTTGCCATATCTCGGGTTCAGGCTCATTTCTAACTGCTCGGTATCTGACGAGGTCCGCGTTCTTTTCATGGAGCGGAAAAGCTACCAACACAGCCCTGTCAGAAGGCTTTTTAACAGCGACCTAAACAAAGAAATAATATAAAGTACACAGAGAACAGATTGTGCAAGCACAGGTCCCTGCATACACGGCCACACGAATGGACTCTGGGAATCGTTGTAGGAACAAGTCCCGTGTAGTGTTTAAACGAGCGGGGACAATACTATTTTTTGGTGGGTCGACTATTTTATTTGGTCACAGGAGCGAGCCGCAACAGTAGACACGAGGGGAATGCACACTTTGAAGGGACAGCCCCCGCGACTAAGCGCGTGAAGTCAACTGTCCAGTTTGAATTAGTGGGACGGAGTTGCTGAGACCATATTGACAAAAAAATGGGTAGTTATACACGACGTGACTTGGTGCCCGAAACTAGTCGGAGGGATTAGTCGCAGGAATAGCCCCCTAGTGAGTGCCGACCTGGAAAAAACTCGAAAGAGCACTGTTATTAGTTCAAATCTTTTCGGCAAGTTTGTCCCTCTGTTTCCTTCAACATGCTTCCTTGCATCACACCCCCCCCGGGGGGGGGGGACTCCCATATGAAAGTGACGGGGATGCTCTTCGTCTCGCTTAGGGGAGTAAATTGCAGATTTTGGTCTCACTTAGGGTGTTCACGACAGAAAGCCAATATTTTTACCCATACAGGTGTCGCTTAGGGTTGTGCGTTGAGAAATCTATAAATTATATTAAAAAATAAGAAATATCTACTATATTAAAAAAGGGCACAACATTTATCCATTTCCATTGTTCACACCTCTCAGTCACTATATCAGCTCTTATTTGGTTGTCTGTTTTAGCATGGTCTCCTTTAGGGGTCAAATTAAGCCTGAACCACGCCCAGATTAGTCTCCTTTAGGGGCTTAATTCTAATTTCCTACGAGCATCCCCGTCCCTTTTATCTGGGAGTCCCCGCCCCCACCGGGATCACACAATACAGGTATTTGTTCAGGTGATTCGCCGTTCTTCTACCCTGCGCTCAAAAAACGGGCGTATTTCTTTCCTTCCTTGAGCATGAGAAGTTTGTGTTTGTTTGTTTGTTTGTTTGTTTGTTTGTTTGTTTGAAGAGAAGATAAAGAAGGAGACCCACTTTTGCTAAACAACAACAACATCAACAAGGACAACAATAATCCAATGTTGTAAGAACTCACTATTTGCTCAGGGAACACTTCAGCCTTCTCTTCCTTTTGCTGTTCTTTGATCGGAGGGAAAACACTTCCTGTTTTTTGGGAAATTTCTTTCTTTTTCTTTTCTTTTGAGCCCCTGATGCTGCCAAGCCCCAAAGCAGGCGGGCGACTCATTTCCGACGGAGGTCTCTGTGGTCCAGTAGGGAGATTGTCAGGAAAAGATCGCGGCTGGAGCTTTTCACATTCCGCTACAAATCGTGGAATGGCGTGGTATCTCATAGGCGTTTGAGAAACCCGCCTTTCCAGTAGCCGAGTCATATTATTGAATGAGATTTTTTCTTCGGTAGTAGCCATTTCTAATCCGCCGTCAGGCCCTGGTATAAATTTAAACTCAAGTTTACACGCAGACCAATCACCACGTAACAGTTTTAATTAATAAAAAACAAGCGCGCGCTAGCCCCAGCCTTCTATATAGCTAATGGCCCTTTTCACAGTTAACTTTTCTCATTTGCATTACAATGTATTTAAACGTGGATGTGAGGCAATTTCGGGCAGAAACTTCAAAATTGCCCGAAATTGCCTCACATCCACGTTCAAACACATTGTAATGCAAATGAGAAAGGTTAACTGTGAAAAGGGCTATTACTAGCATGAGTTTCTAAAAAAGTTTCCCTTAAGGCCAAAGTACCGGTAACATCAGTCGTGAAACTTGTCGCGCAACAAATGATGCTTTGCAAGTTGAGATTGTTTGTTGTGCGTTCAGCGCTACCTCCGTGCTTAAGAAATTTGCTTGTTGTAAAAAGTGGAAGCGATGTTTACTTTCTGCAACATGAAATTTGTTGCACGAGGAGGTGGTAATACGCGCAACAAACAACGTCAACTTGCAACGCATTATTTGTTGCGCGACAAGTTGCTGAAAATGTTTCTCTTACTACTCGGCCTTAAACTTGCGTTGCCGAAGCGTTTTCGAAGATTTACGGTACGCTCCAAGCATTTCTTCCCCGTCCCTGCATTTGTCTCTGTGATTCTGGGAAATTTTCTCGTTGGGTGCCCCTGTTTTCTTTATCCCACGCGATACAATTTTTATGGGGCTTTCGCATTAGATGTTAGTAAAAAGTACTTTCCGCCCTTTTGCCGTATTTTTTAACCTTTTGTTAATATCTAGCTTTCTACAAGGGTGCTAATTACCGCTTCTGCTGTGGTACGTTCAAGAACTTCTGTGGTTGAGGAGAACACTTTTCCTGTGCTCTCCTCTATTACCTCTAGGACAAATCTTCTGATATAATGTTTCTCTTTGTAGGAAGAATTGTTCAAATTCCCCTTTAAAAAGCGAGAATTTGGTGAATGTTGTGGCCATACATTGTTTATTTTTTTAAAGTTAAAATGACTCGGTCTATAAAAAATAAAAATAAGAAAGGGCGAACCTGCGTCCTTTCCCGTCTTTTTCACTGTCTTAACGTTAACATTGTCAAAGTTTAAAATGTTCCATGTGAAATTTCCTTTTCAATTTTGTTGCTGTTTCTATGGAATTTAGGTAAAGTATTAAGAAGTTGAAATCACTGAAACTTGATCCTCAATTGTTTTGTCCAGGGTACTGAATACTATTTAAAGGCCAACAAAACTCAACAAAAAAAAGCCAAGAGAGGAAAATGAGAGAGAGGATAAAAATAAAAAGTTGAGCTGGTTGGATGCTTTTTTAGTCTCGAGTTTGGCACACGCCACCCACGAAATTTTGCAACTGTTGCCCCAAAATGAAGGAGAAATAAGAATTTCAGGTTTGTGCCTTTAACCAAAAGAATCAAAGGACCTCCATGGATGTGCCTACATTTCGTAAAAACTTCTGAAAATGCATATAAATTATCTTTTAAAATCCTCAAGGGCCACACCTTCCAGGATGCAGGCTTTACGAAGAGAATGGAAAACCAAAGATAAAGAAAACTTCTTTAATTGCCGTTCTCAACAAACAACCTTTCAACACTAATTTACATTAAGACTTCTTTCACCAATGTGGGATTTGATGTTGACAGTTTCCTTAATAGAATGCAATCACAAGGACACCAGTACATATTTGTTCTCTGAATAAACTGAATTAATAAACAGAGGGGACACAAGCAAGAAAATGCTGCACTTGGCATGGTTTAATCCTTGCCATCTGCCCATTCACACATCTCTTTGTACCACTCCTCTTCCCATGGCAACATGTGAAGAACCTGAAATGCAAGAGAAATCAGGGTTTACCTCGGTGTAAGAAACTGACAAGATTTTCTTTGTTTGCTAGCTGTTGTTTCGCTGTGCGCTATTCTTTAAAATGTTTTGTTCCCTTTATATTACGTCATCTGTGAGTTTCAAGGGATCTTACACCAAAGTAAAGCCAGAAATCATTGTAATGAACATCTGTTCACATGCAGGTAACTGCTCTGACAAGTGAGAAAACAAGAAATTCTGAAGTTCTGGCTAAGTAAGCAAGGCAATTTGTATTTCTTAGTAACAGCTACGGCAATGCATTTATTTTATTCAAATATTTTAAACATTTTCAAATTTGTTCAATTTTATGGAAGAGATTGGACATCAGCACAAATAGCAGCCCATTCATGATTTCTTTTCTTTTCCAAATAGGCCAGGGGATAACATCCTGTACTAAATGGCTAATGTTGCAATCAAACGAACCTGTACAAGGTGTTGAGCACAGTTACAATTAGCAGCAAAATTGCTGAGACACTTTCGCCCAAAACTTACAGTACTTTTGCATAGTCAATATTGCCTCAACCCACAGGACAGTTGCCATTTCCTCCAAGTACCCCTCCCTCCCCCTTTCAACGTTGTTGGCCAATGTTTTGCACATGGTCCATGTAGCAAAACAACACTGAAAGGGGAAAGGGTGCAGGTAAAGTGACTGGGAAAGCGAAACTTTGCACCTGCGCGTAACAGTGTCTCCAGTACTTTTGCAGGTGATTGTAGATTTTATCAATCAATAGATATCTATAATACCAAATTCTATCCATGGTTTTAACTGCAGGTTATCAAAAGGTCTTCGTTCAGTTAGCTGTGTTGAAACTGCCATATAAGAATTGGTACATACATGAATCAGTTGTTCACTTCTTTCACATTTGCTCCTGCTATGGGCTTACCCGTTTTCCCTGACATGTATTTGTTTTGCATTTGGTTATATCCATTATCCAAGAATTTGAAACCATGTTTCAACCTGACAAAGTTACACTCAAGAGTCAACTGACTGTCTGTTATCAATGCAACGTTCTGTGGCAACAACTCATCGGTTTAGGTAACCACAAAACATTTAGAAATGTTATCATAGCAATGCACTTGGAACTGTTTATGAAAGTTATTACTGTTGAAATTTCAACACTGTTCGTAAATATTCCACAAATACTGCTTTCAATACCACTTTTAAATGAAAAATTGTGTCAATTAAGGGTGGTGCCTCCTAATACAGATGTATTTTTGCAAAGGTTATGACCATGGG
>Ga0126336_10001776_pt1 | contig 11712 bp, 6 predicted proteins | sample SidCmetagenome_FD_92530 | JGI IMG/M metagenome (GOLD analysis project Ga0126336, IMG submission 92530) | Coral microbial communities from El Islote,Puerto Morelos, Mexico - Siderastrea C C metagenome | ecosystem: Host-associated > Invertebrates > Cnidaria > Coral | place: El Islote,Puerto... | reverse complement strand
TTCTTCACACTTCAAGACAATAAAGGAAGTTCCTGACACGACATAATAACCTGAATAGTGTCCCCTAACTGCACGATAAATGACACCAAAAATCAGTTAGGGCGAATCAAAAGCTTTCAAGAAAATGTCGTGATCCTTGTCCTACCAGATCAACAATCTGTGTGTATGCAATTCCAAATTTCACTTCAATCGGTAACTCTTTCTCCTTTGTAGGCCGCACATTCTTGTTGTAACCGCTGAAGAAAAGATCGTTCACCAGACGTAGTTCGTCATCATCGTCTTGGTTTGAAACTGCATCTGGAGTTTCTGTAAAGTTTAAGGAAAACTCTCTAAGCGCGATATCGTAAGGATGGAGCAAGAGGAATGTAAACTATCAATAAAAAGACACTAGGCTTATAGGTTAAAATTATTTCCGAAAGTGCAAGGGGCAAATAAGGGTTCCAGTTGATGAATATCTTAATAAAATTACATAATCCCATTCTCCTTCAATTTTATCTCAGTTAGTGAACAAAGAGCTGCGTAAAAGATTCCAGTTTAACTAATGCGCGTTTTGAAAGGGACACTATCATCTGTTTTAAATACCACTTTGAAAAGCCAAAAAAAAGATATTTGCATCAATGGAAGCCTATAAATAAAGGTCCAGTTCTTACAAAAATGGGTTCGTTCTTTAATATCCACTTCATGTCGTCTTCGATGTTTTTGTCCTTTATATATTTATTATCGATGGTAGAATAAAAGAATCTCAGCTAAAAATCGGTGAATGATGTGAATCATCGGATATCAACTACTCGAAAACCTAAGACAGCTTGCTGACGCAGTTTTGCCGTGAGATTAAAAAAACAGGTTTATCAATACAGCAGACTTGAATTTGGACGTTCTGGGGATTACAATAAGATTTTAAAAAAATATGTCAGTAGAAAAGTAAAGTAGTGCAGTGAGTGTTTTTACAAATTAAAGAAAAACCTAACCTTACAGCACTCACCATAACTGTCAGTAAGATTACTGAACGGGGCTTCAAACACACTATCATTTAACGCCACCTCAGAGAATGCTTTTTCTGAAATAAAAGTTAGCGAAAACAACTGATAAATAAGAATTTTGTGTTCGTATCTTAAAAGAGTTGTTGCGGGCGTACAATGAATCAGTTTAATAAAACAGCTTGATAAAACAACGAAATAAGAGTTTTGTGTTCGTATACGTAAAAGGGGGCTACATTTACAACCTTTTTTAAGGATGTATTGTCGCATACAAACTGGTGTTGAAGAATTGTTTGGAATTGACAAAGCGTTTCTGTTGGTTTTGAACAACGTTTTGACACCCCTTTCAACTGGGCACGTAGGCGGAGAAGTTGTCAAGTCCCAGGTTTCGCTCCGCTCCCACAGTCAAGGCGGCCATGATCGACTCCGGTTCCCACAGTTCTGGGATTTGATTAGCCAGTAAAACGAAAACCACCAGAAAATTTTTAACAGGAACATCTACAGTTAAAATAATCAAAAATAATCGGTACGTTGCACTAGTTACGAACAGGAGAAACAACCCAATGAAGACGTTTGCATGGACAAAGGTCAAGTATCGCGTTGCTTAGCAACGACCTTTCCGAATACCGTAATTCAGATAACGGTAAACCAAGGTCGTAACGACCTCGCCGAAAGCCGTAATTCATGACAACGGTTAAACCAACCGAAAATTCAGCGAGAATAAATTAACCCAGAAAACAATGAAAGAGAGCGAAATTCGACGTTTCAAGCAAAGCATGGATTTTGATTGACATTTAAGCCGTGCATTACTGATAATGCATGTGACATGTCAAGTAATTTTTCCCCAGTAAACTGTGTCAGACTGGAAAGAGCAGGTGAATTCAGAATTGCAATCTTTCTTAGACTACGGGAATTGACCTGGTTTGTTAGTAGTGATCGCTAACGTAAAAAAACAAAAAATATACACACTACGACGACCGCAGGTGTTTGGTGTTTCATCAATCTTGAAAGAGTTGTTGTGAAAGACTCAGAGACTCGATGGCATAAAGAATCAGTTTATGAGACAACTAGATAAAACAATTTCCTTTACAAAAGGAAATGAGACAAAGTTTATTTTGTGGTCGGCAACTCAAATGATTGTATGAATTATTTTTTGAAAGAAGATTTTGACAACAATGGTGCCGAGTTATTAACCAATTACACCCCTTACCGTGGAGAAAGTGAATGTTCTTGAGTCGTGAATTTCTTCTCATTTTTTCACAATGTCTAATTGTTTTATGTTCAAATATAAAAAGACAATGAAACAGAAATCGAAACAGTCTATCTTATGAACTGAAAGAGGCGATTTGTGTCTATTCATACCATAAAGCCTTTTTTTGATAAATTTTGGGCTAACCGCACGTCAAATTGATGTTTTCTTGATTGAACCAATAGTAGAATATTTCAGATTCGGATCCCCACCTCTGTAAACCAAAGTATTATTTATTTATAACGTCAATGGTCTGTTTGAGGAACAAAAACTTCTCAGAGACTTTAGTGGCATCTGATTAGGTAAAATGCGATTTTCTGCCGCTATTAACATCTTCTATGAATTCAATCGCGTTAGAAATAAAATGGAACGAAACAAATATTTTGTCAATATTTCCATAATCCTTTCCATAAAATTACCACATTTGACGGTAGAAATGTCCTAGTGCGAAAGATCTCGGCATTTCAAGTTACTATAGAGAAGGCTTGCATTTCTTGAAAACTTTGAAATTTTCCAACCTTAAGAGAACATTTCTGCAACGTAATCAAGATGCGTTTAAAATCTTGAGATTAAAGTTTAGATTTATCTAGTCTGGTGTGCTTCTAGGTCAAATGGTTTGAGGCACATCTAAAGGAAAATATATATTTACATATATCCAAGGAATACGTTCTTTGGCAAAGTAGCTGCAAGAGAAATGCGCCACTGTCTTCTGAAATATGCGAAACCTCGTCGCACAGTAGAGACCACAACGAAAATGTTTTGAACAATTTGCATAGTTCTGGTTGTCTCACATGTTTTCCTTTCAAGACACATTGTGATGTTAGTTAGTAAGAAAAGAGATTTTTGACAGGGTCGCAGTATTTCTAGGCCCCGTCAATCCCTCTTTCTGTACACGAGACGAGCTAAAATTTGCCACTGAATACTAAGACCAAGATTCGCTGTTAATTTTCTCAAGTAGTAAAGATAATCTAATAGTAGAGGAAAAGTACTCACGATGCGCCACTAAGTGCACTACATAGCAACACTATAATATAACAAACAACGGTGCTTTCCTTACCTGAAATAAGAAGAAGAACGGACGCGTACGCGAACACGATTGCACTGTGAATTGCCATAGCTGATTGATTTGAAACTGAGTCAGCTATTTTAGGCTGTAGGTGAAGCGGTGACAAGATGGCGGGCAATTGAGCGAAGTTTAGCTTGATTCTGCCTACAAAACCAAAAAATGTGAATTATTAATAGCCACCAGCTTTTCTTTTCTTTATCACCTTCTGCTGTCATTGCACTGTTATCGTAGCGTACCTGATATAAACTAACTCGTCACTTTAAAAGTTTATGCAATTTTTTTTCGGAAAATTTTCTTTTTGAACTTGCGTGCAAATTCAGATTCACAAATAGTGTCGGGTCATCGACCTATTAATCGTCCAGCGATTGTAAGTAATTTTGTGTTCTCAATTTAGGAATTATTTGTGAAAGAATATTTAATGTAATACAGGGCAGCTTTTATTTTCACCCAATTTGCACGTCTTGGATCTTTGGAGGTGAAAAAACCTCTAATGACGTATATACCATGCTGTGCACGACAATAAAAGCAATTTCAATATTTATCTTGAAATTTAGAAGTATTGTGTTGGCTTTTTCACGTTGTAAATAAAAATAAGTATCCCTCTGAGAAACTGACTGACTTAACAGCATATTTTATTCAGTCGAAATTTGTATCTGATCAACATTATTTTAGTAAATAAAAGAGGTCTTCAAAATTCTAATAATTATAATGTCCCTGTGGCGTCTTAAACATTCCAACTGTATTTCTTTCCTTTTTACAAAATATAATTATATTTTCCTAGGAACTCAGTCACATTGGCATTTAAATCCAAGAGAAATAATATTTCCGCGATCATCAGCTAAATTCCTAAAAGCCTTATCAGTTTCACAGTGATAAACCCATTCCCGTATTCAGTTGAATTGCGTGCCAATCATCCAAAACCCTCGATTATGGTCACTTATGCGCGTGCGTTACTGGGTCATGTTGGAAATAACAAGGGGGAACTTGGCCGAAAATTATCCTGCAAATCCCTATACGTTGTTTAATACATTTAAGCAGTTGGTTACTGGTTTACAATTATTGTTTGTTTCTCCTTCTGTTCTGTCCTCTTATCACAAAAAGGAAAGAGAATTGTGAATCTATTCGTGTCTTAAATGGATCGAAAAGAATCTTAGCTGCCAAGAATTTGAATGCCTTACACAAGTGCTAATCTCACAGAATTATTTTCGCTTTTCTACCAAAATTCTTTTGACTAGAGCTTCTATGGATAAAAAAATTGAAATTGATTCGTTTAAAACAGATCGATGGGATTGGGTCAATTATCGACAAGTCAAAATATCTTTCACATTGCGCAATTAAGGCATGGACGGTTTTCCGTTATCTTTATGACTTTAAAAGGAAAAGGGAAAAGCGTTATCATTTGCAGTAATTCAAAAAGGAACTGATAGTTACCACTTTGTTGTAAAACAGCATTAAAAAAGGTAGAAGAACTACATTTTCTTCTTCGAACTGACTAAATTTGTCAAACCATACTTTCTCCAATTGACTGTGATTGAAACACGTAGCAAGTATAAGGAGATACATAATTGTAGAAGGGGCGGTCGGATTTACAGAGAGAATTCGTAATAAGTATATTAATTGCAATGTTTCGTTATACTTTCCTCAAAGGATGCCGACATGGCAAGATGGTGTAAAAAGGTTGGCCATGAATTCGAATTTCTGCCTATTGATCAAAGTAACAAATATTGTTAATTGTAAAAAAAAAAAAAAAATTGCGAGTCCTAAAACCCAAATGTTGAAGACTATCATTTAAGGCAACATTTTGCGTTGCCTATGATGACATTCATTTCGATACCACAAAGCGATTCTAAAAAGTAAGCTATTTATAATTGTTTGCACTTTGTTAAGACCCTCATTAGCAGATTCGAAGCAAATGAATCCATTTATTCGTTTAATTTCCCTTTTCAAGGTGTCTTTACCAAGCACATGCAAATCTGCGGTTAAGGATGGCGAAAGCTTCAGTCACGTTCGCTCTTAATCTCAACATCTAAATATCACTGTGGATGCTGTCCAGTGCACTAACTTGCCAAGGTAAATTAACAACTGAAGTATTCTAGCTATCATTTTTTTTTAAACTTTACTGCCAGTTTGTTGCTACGTTTGATGCCCTCTGGCGATTGCTCGTAAACTTGAGGTTTAAATTTGACTTTTTGAATCTCGTACAAACCCACCAGAGGACTAAAGTGCATTACTTGTGTATATTTTAGGAAACTATACCTTTTCGTGTAAAGGTAAAGCTGTACGGTTAGCTCGGAATGGGAGTTTAACCTAATCATAAGGCCCTGTGGATAACGACGACTGAGAAAAAATGGGAATTTCTTTGAACCACTTGTCACTTAAAAAAGTTGAAAATGCAAATCATGTATACATCATGAAAAATACCAGCTGCGAATTAACGTCTTTAACTAATAGCTTAAACGCCTTAAAGCAGTACGTCATAGAACTTTTCTTTTTAGACAGCGCGTCAGTGTTTAAGAATTCAACTTATAATGTGTCAAAATGTGATTAAACACGGTGATACGCAGAGGACTGGGCATGAGCGTGTTCTGAAAGCTCGCCGTTTTTCGTTGGGAGTTACAATGTACAGCTCGAGTAAAAGATTGAGTGGAAGAATTTTTTTTCCACAGCTCTTTCGAGTTGTGAATTTCCTGTTTGTAGTTTCACGGCTGTTTTAATTTTTTCTTCGTTTTTTTTTAATGATAATGATTGTTTCTTTTTGAAAACAAGAAAGAATGAATGAATTGCACATTTATTTGTCCACCAGGGTAGTGTCGCATTTACAATAATGTACTATAAGGTAATAGTAGGCAAGGTACCAAGCTAAATTGCACAACTATCTAATGGTCTTTGGAGTCAATTTGAGCACAAAAATTAATCCACAAAAAGGACGCTTGTACTTTATCAGTTCACCTTGAACATTAAGTTCTTTTATTTTCGCACTTAAGATGAAACAGTTACAGTTTTGCGCTAGTCTATTATTCTATCTTATAAGATATTTATTCTACTTAAGAAGTATAGTTTTTTATGAACAATTTAAAATATTTTTGATAACATAGTACTTCTTTTAGAGTATCTTTAGACCAATATTTCATATGTACTTATGTCAATGTCGCCATTAGTGAATTACCTGTGATTTGCTAGACGTTTTGACACTGAAATAAAGTTGATGATGATGATGATGATGAGGATGATGAATATACCTTGAAGAAAAACATCAGCGTAATATCAGGACGAATTGGTCTGCAAAAATAAGTAAAAATTCAAAATTTCGCAGACTGGCTTGAAAAAACTGTTAGAAGCTTTTAAAAAACCTTTAGAAAATCTAATTATTACTACAAAATTGGCTTCGGGAAATTGCCACAGCGTATACTGACGTTTTATCTGCGGTACGCTGTCGTTTTCTCTTCAATACATTTCCGGATGTAAAATTGGTTCCTTTTCAGCTATTAAACTTGCATGTGTGTAAATTTGCATGTGTGTACGTGCATGTATTAAAAGAATTTGACTGTAAAATCTCTGTCCTGAAGCCTCCACTTATAGTTTACTTACCGATGTGAAATGCTTTTTGGAAAACTATTTAGAGGTTGCTATTTATTGTTGGAGAACTGAATGAGCCTGAGAAGTCCAATTTTGCGCTAGTCTCCGAAAAAAAAACAAGGGCAAAATTCCGATGTCAACCTTTCTTCTATGTTAATAAAGAAAAGCCCATCCGTATACAGTTAAGTTATTTTTGGTAGTGCAAATACAAAAGATAGAATTTATTTCTCTCAAAATTTAATGAGAACTCGTACTGAAGGAAAATTAAAAAACAAGCAAAAGAGAAAATTCTAAACGATAGTGCACAAGGTTCAAACAAATATCACGAGGCCTAACTAAATTATTGAGGGTAACAGACGAAAAAGGAACTCTCATAATCGTAAACAAGGGTTTAATTCAGACCAAATCTGAGCAAAAAATCGTAGGAGCATACCAAATAAAATTTCTCTGAGTCTGTACATGAATGCTGATTTTCCCGTATTGTCCACGTCATACTATAAGACAACTATCTATTGCGGTGCTTACATTTTGCGAGTGTTTTATTTTTGAGATTTAAAATCTCGAAAAACAAGAGCTTAATACTCATTTGAAGCTGACGAGATGGAGGATGAAAAATTGATATTGACTAAAAACAAGAAAGGGGATAAAAGTGCATAGTCACAATGGAAGGACCGTTCCATCTCTAAAATTTAAAGCTATGTCACACACACTTGAGCTCATACACGCCATGCAGCAGAATTTAACACAGCAGAATTTCATTGTTTAATTTGTACAACTTGCGAAACATGCTTTCACCCGTTTTTCTTGTTTACGTAGTATATAAGACGCGTTGCAACATTTAATTGTAATTTCTTCTGAGACGGTTAACATTAAAATTCCGGGCTTTATAACACTTGACAGTAAGAATATCGCAAATAACTCTTAATATCAAACCTCACCTCAAGGAAAAAGAAAAATCACGATGCTTCAAAGTGTTTAAGACAGGTTTCATCGGGTTTCAATATGTTGCGATGCTATGCTTTTCCGGCTTTAAGTGACTTCAATACAATTCACTATGATTAGACTATGATCCGGTTCATTTGAAGAACCCAGGGGTTTGATCACCAGCTGTCAATATTTTTTTTAACTCAATGTGCAAAGCTCGATTGCTTTATATTGATCATGATAATATTTTAAAACTCAAGCCAACACGCAATATTTCTTCCACTGTATTTTAATAAAAGTTTCATGATAGATAGTTATTGTGGCAAAGACACACTCTCGGCTTTCAAGCTTGTTTAAATTTATTTTTTTCCTGATGATACAAGATCGAAAAGAGAGATACAAAACCCATGAATAAGATTTAGTAATTAAGCAATTCACTACAAACTCAGCAAGGCATCGTCATAGATTACCGAGTAATTAATCGAAATGTTTTCACACTAGCCTTTAAAGACAGAAACGATTTCTCACCTTGAAAATCACAGCAGAAAACCGAGTCATGTAACTGATGAGAGATCTGCGACTATTATGTTAAAAACAAGCATCAAGGTGAGGAATTACAACTATACCAACCATTCTACATTCTTGGTATTTTATGAGTCAAGAAACACTTTTCAAACCCTTTTCAAGTTGAGGATCGTAACACACCTGAACTACACATTTTAACCGACAACTTGCCCAACACGATTTTTACAGTTACCTTCACCTTCTCTTCTCAGTACGTTTGTCCTTCAATAATGCGACCTGCCCATGACAAGCTTTGTTTGCCGGTAAAAAAGTACAGATTAAAAATGATTTGTCACTTCTTAAAAAGGAGAAAGAAGGTTAAGATCATTAAATACACAAAGACACCTTCTTAAATTTTATCAAAATGTAAATACAATTAACACATATTTTTATTGCGTTTTCACAAATACAAGAACACTCCACTGACGCGTTTTACTATTGTTAAGATCGATAACAGAATGCCATGAATTATTAGTAACCAAGCCACAGTATTGTCCTTCTCAAAATGAAACGAATTCCATGCGAGACCTGTAACTGTTGTTATCTTTTTCAAGAAAAGTAGGACAGTTCGATATGGAAATCAACTATGAATAAGGGATATATATTCTTTGACTTCATTTATTTATAACATAAGCGCTTTCAGTAAATTTTAAGATGCAATATGCCGGGGGGGGGGGGGTTTTTTTTTTATTTTTTTTTTTTTTTTCTTTTTTTTTTAAAGAAATGGGGTTTTATATAATTTAATGTGTGGAATGTGGGGGGGGGGGGGGGATTCGTTTTTCATCGTATCTTTTATGTTGCATGAAAATTTTGAATGAAATCCTTTGTTTAATGATCCTCCTTTTTGGCCCACACGTCTGACGACTATTAATTTTAATTATGTGAAAGTCGTGGGTTGTTTTAATTTATCTCTGAATTGATAATCATGACCCGAATTTTACAAAGCAATGTTTCCAAACTATGGTGTGAGATTTTTGTTTTGTTGGAAATAAAGAGAATTTTTTTTCTCCAATGATTATCAGCACACTTCCTTAAAACAAATACAGGTTTCCCATACTACTGAATTGTGGCATGTCGAAGATGGTCCTATTACAATCGCCCTTTAATATCTTAAACGAAACACCTATTTGGAGAAAAATATGGTAACACAATGACGATGCCAGTTCAAGACAGCAATGAATTTTTCGTGCTACAACAAAATCTCAAAGGTGAGTCTATCTGATGGGGAAATCAGTTTCAAATTAAGCGTTCATTAAATATAAAATATCAAAGAGGAATTGGCTTCAGCCTAAGAAAAACTTATAATACTTATTTTTAGACTTAATGTTGTCTCTTGTTTTCTGACAAATCTTTTGTCTTGACAACTAGAAAACTGCATAACAATTTTTAAGCGTCCCAAAACTCTTTGCTTAACTTAACAAAATTCAAAAAACCCGTGTAAAGGCATTTTACTCGGGAAATTATTCCATAACACTTTGCATCCGGCAACTTTGTTGTTTTTGCGGTGGTCACTGAGCGATATTTCTGGATGGAAAAGAGTTGGAGGAAGACGATTAAGAATAACAAATTTAACAAATTTTATGCCATGTTGGAACTTGACAACAAAATACTTTCTTGGGGTACACATAAAACTAATGTCACTGACTTCTTGGAACCGCTATCAAGTAGTAACACTTCAGAATAACCTTGAAAATGGAGAGATAACATTCAGAGCTCAGTGACAGAAACTGATTTCGAGAGTACCATATGTCAAAAATCAGTGAAGATGGTAAGTTATCACTACTAATCATAACCTACGTTCCCTGTTAAAAAGTGAGAGTTGTGATAAACTTTCTGGCTTTCACTCTTACACTGACCAGGCAGTTTATCAGCCATTTCTAGAACCCAGAGTGGCCCTCATTGTGATAAATGTTTTATCTCGGTTTATTTTGCTTTGAGGTGATAGGCAGCTTTTAACTGTAAGGTAACTGAACGTAAATTGTCTGTCGTGATAACTGGACTTGACTGCTATACAATTCGGTCGGTAAAATAAACAATATTTTCTAGACTCTTCAATAACGTTAAAGTTTTGCTTGCGTTTGTTCAGTGTTCAGCGTTTTACTATTTTAATGGTTAAACTAAGATTATAGTCAGCTTTTTCATATCTTTCGTATCTTATTTCATAAAATTAACTACCCTTTTGTTTTATTCATTTCTTTTATGTTTCGTGTTCATAATGAGGTAGACGGAGGAGGCAGAATTATTTCCAGTTGATTGCGTTAGCGAAACTAAGTGACTTGGGTACTTCAAAGCGTCGTCTTCTATGCAAGCCTCTTTCCAAAAACAGGTGAGAAAACGGCGGCACGTAAGCCTTCTGTTTTAGTTTTATCCTTTTATGTGCAAAATGGGCAACCGCAAATCCCCAGTTTTCACTTTTCTCTAGAATGCGACTACTACAGAATAAAAACTGAATGGACAAAGGGTTCAGGATTTAATTCACAGCTTTAGCAAAATTTAGCATTTAGCAAATTTAGGTTAGCAAATTTTTAAAAACCAATGTGAACTAGGCAAGTACAAGTAGAAGTAGCTTTCATATGAATGGGCACATTCTAGGATCTCGTTGCAAGACTCAAAGATTGGGATGAAAGGTAGAGATGATGAGAAGGAAGAGCTTAATGTTGGTGTTCCGGCCTCTTTTTTTTTGACAAATGAACGAAGCTATTGGATTTATAATTGATATCTATCGGAAATGGAAATTTTTGGGGAAGTGAACAATTGACTATGTTATATTTTTAATGAAATTGCTGACAGTGTCCTCACACAATTTTCCATAATCTTATAACTCAATTTTATACTTTAAACTTTTCTTCTCTTCGTACCTTTTAATATACGTATTAACAGAAGAGGGAAACATGACGATATTGTTTCGCCCAATTAACAGAAAAAGAAAACATGATCATAACGTTTTCGCCCTTTCTTTGTTGTTGTAGGAACGTGCTTGCTAGCCTACGCGTAGCCATACCCTTGCCGTTTTCTTCTCGGGGTTGGGGGCAGGGGGATACGGATACACATAGGCTACGTGCTTGCATTCTGACCTTGACTTATAACAGTATTGTCAATAGTTTATCTTAGCTTCTTTGTAGATTTCATATGCCTCTTCTCTTATGTTTTAACAACATTTAAAGATTTGTGATGATTAAAAAATCATAGTCATTATTTTATCACTTTTATTAATTTAGGTCATTGAAAATAGTTTAGATGGGCATGTGCTAAAACCCAGACGCTGGATTCTGGACGATAGACGATGGACGATGGACGATAGACGATGGACGAAATGCCCATTTTTGACAGACGAGGGTCAACTTTGTCACGCAATC
>Ga0126336_10001775_pt1 | contig 11712 bp, 6 predicted proteins | sample SidCmetagenome_FD_92530 | JGI IMG/M metagenome (GOLD analysis project Ga0126336, IMG submission 92530) | Coral microbial communities from El Islote,Puerto Morelos, Mexico - Siderastrea C C metagenome | ecosystem: Host-associated > Invertebrates > Cnidaria > Coral | place: El Islote,Puerto... | reverse complement strand
TTTTTTTTTTTTTTTTTTTTTTTTTTTTTTTTGCATTTCTCATGCAGGATGTAATAATTTTTGAAAACACTTCTGAAGAGTTGTCATGGAAATGACCATCTTTATTCGATATCAGTTTAAACTAATCTGACAGGATTTCGTTGACCAAAGGGCTACTTTAGCACTTTATGACATGTATCTCTAAATTTATCTGTCATCTATATTTGAAAATACATACTGCACGACACAAGCACCGCTAATGCAATCGCCGTCCAATATAGTAGAGCAATTTCCAGCGGAAATTGAAATTGCTAGAATCAAGTTATAACGTAGGTTTTATTTTTGTCATTTATAAACTTCGTTAAAATATCTGAAAGTAATTTTTCTACAGAATGGCGATAAGCACACAGAGAATTAAAAACGTGATTGGTTTCGTATCATTAAGATATCAACGTTCCGCTTGTTACTGTACGGTTGCGCTATGCGAAAACAAGAACGCATTATTCGTAGGGAAATACATTTGAACGTCTTTTGTGGCCATATTTTCTGGTCTCGTCGATAACAAGGAAAAAAACCCTGATGTTTTTGCACAAAATAACGTAACGCAGGAAAATTCCGCTTTTGATATTGTGACGGGATCACTGTTATTCATAATACGTGATATTCAAAACATTTCAAACAATCATCCTTCTTGCGAAAGACGCATTTTCAATTATTTGTTCCTCCATTAATCGTGGATAATTTGGTTATTATATCATTCTTTTTTAGCCCTTGAGTCTCTGAGTTAAGATGATGACTGCGGACTGTTCCGATGAGAGCTATGTAGCATTTCTTTGTGGTGTTGTTTGTACTTCAATGCGGCGTAGTCAGTTCTTCTGTGTTCTTTTAAGAGTTCAATAGAAATCAGTTAGAGAAGCTTTGACCACCGACTTGAAGGCACTTACTGAAGGGGATTTTCCTGGCGTCTTTTCAAAACTTTGTTAACATTGTGATTAGGTATGTTTGCTCCACAAAAAAAGTTTTCCTAAAACTTTCTTTTTATTAAGATATCAAGTAAATTTTTTCAAGGAGAGCAAGCCCTTAAAAGTTTTAACCATTCCTGCAAGACACACCTGCAGAACTTGGTTTTCAAACGTTGCCTTTCTGGTCATCTTCAGCCAGACACCTGTTACCAATTTCAATGCGCTAGTGCGTAAATTGTCTCTAAACAAAACTGGACCCTGATTATTTTTAGGTTTTCATTACGGCTGAGAATGCGACTTTTGACTTTTCCAAGTGTAATTAAAAGTGGCTAGCATAGTCACGTTACAACCACTTAAATGAATGGTATTCAGCAGTACTTTTGTGGGATGATTCTTGTTTTTCAATGACGGGAACTTGAAAACTTGGCATGCAGACTTTAATTTAACCATTCAACTGAAAGCTATCCGGCAGTACTTTCATGTCGAGGCTGTTTTTGAATGGCTAGTATTTTTTTCAAAATAAAAGGTAATTTAAGTCAGGTAAATGGAATAAAGGTTGTACGAAAATTATGCGATCACACACAAAAGCTCCAGTCTCTAGCTGTCACGAACACTTTCAGGCGGATTTGAATGTTTTGAATGCCTGATATCTGATGAGTCAATGCTTGTCACGAACAATATTTTCGATACTTTAATTATGTATAAAATAGATACGTGTGCCCCACTGAAATGATTGTTCTACTGTTACAAGGTTCCTTAAACACAATCATCGTAATCTTACTGTACAATTGTATGACCAGTTGTCAGTTTTAAAAGCGAGGCAACTCTTTCAGTTGTATTAGAGTGTGTCATCAATACTTTGCTACAATACAAACTCGGACTAAGAAATGGATCTTTTTGGAATCCATCTCAGTTTTGTAACCATGCGCAGCTGCCGTTTTCAACTCCTGGTCTGAAACCCCCACTTTCTGTTTTTTTTTTTTTTAGCTTTCTTTTGTTGTTGTTTTTGTTTACCACAACCGACGGAGAAAAAAGTGAATTGCTTTATAATAATCGCACGCCATATTGTACAGCATATACTCAGTATGTATTACTAAATATTCAATTCTAAATCTCAGTAATTGAAGTTCTACCTTTTGTATTGGTTCATACACTCAAGTTATCGGCAAATAACCTTGCTTTTTGCCTTATAAGGAAATTACATGTCACGTTAAGAGTCGCAGCGCCGCTAAGCAAAATCCAAAAATATGGCAAAGGTATTCCGCATCGATTACCGAAGTCGAGGATTTAAAAAAGAACAGTTATTCCACTCGCCCTTGTTGGACATGAGGTGATTGGTATATGCCAAACAAGTGAATAGTGTTTTTCGCGCGCTCTGATTGGGTACTGCAAATCGGGATGGCCTTTGCCATTCACCTCCCGGAATTTTTCTGGATTCGCGCGAGTTTTTCCTCCATTTCTCAGAAGAAAAGCTGTTTGGTGCTGGCTATCCACTGATTTGGTATGTACTAAAGCAATTATGCACCTCAGTGTCGGGGAAGTGTGGCAGATGTTTACTTCACCTCCACTTCGGTGAATAATTGTTAGTTATAATCAACTTGACTCTACGCGTCTCTTTGCTTATTTTGCGCCTCATATCCAACAAACCTCGGAAAAGATTAGCGGAACGCAAAACTTCATGACACTGAACTCTTCAACCATGGCCATATCTTAATCCGGTTACATTTGTATATCGCGAGCTTTGCTTCTGTCGCCTATTTCTAAACTAACATTTATTAGCAAATAATTGGAAAAAAAGGACAATTGTAGTAGGTGACTTGCACCGTCTGGACATGTTTCCGTTCAGTTGTGTTCAAATGCTGAAGATTTAAACAGACCGCCAAATGCAGATAGCCAACCTAGATTTCTGACGCCGGTTGGAAACTATACCATTCTTTTGTTAGAAGTCGAGTTTATGTATTGCTTTTGCAGCAATGATCACTTTTGTCCTGCGCCCCAGATGGTCGTTCCGCGCTCTTGTTTCATGAGTGCCCTTTGTTACACAACTTTCACTCTTTACATCACAGAATTTAATAAGAAGTCAATCAATTCTTAGAAACTTCAAAGTACCTCTTGGCCAAGTATCCTTTTGTTCCTTTTATTTGATCAAGAGAAGTGGTCATCTGAAAAGGTGCCATTATTAAAGAGGAAATATCGCGAAAAATAACCTGTTATCAGAACCCAGTACGTCAGGCCCATAGCACTTGATATTTGACTTCCTTATTTGACGGTGTGGACTACCAACAACGGCAAGAATAAAAATGAAATATGGAAAAAAAAATCGAGACTTCAACTGGCCATTCTTAGTGTAGCACTTTCTTGTTATGCAGCTTATAACTGTGTACAAGGTCGTTCTAGCCTTCAAGAGTTTGGCGAAACGAAATAATAAAATGAAAACTATATTTGAATATGAAATATGAATATTTTATATGAAAACTACATTTCTTACTGTTATTACGCTATACAAGGTAGTTCTAACCTTTGAGTATCTGGACGAAACCCTGAATTGTTACTAAGCAAATGAAAACTATACAGAGCATTACTTTTTATTGTTACAGTTTATTATGCTGTACTAAGGAGTTTCTAACATTTTTGTTGATCTGTGGACAATCTCGTCCCCATCGTGAGCTCTGGGGACAAGATTAGTCTGTGGACGAAGTGCTCCCCCGCATGCTCTTTTCGCGCGACTATACCTGAGCGGCAAGACAGACTGCTCGTAGTCTAACACAGCGCTGGTCTCTAGCTTTCATTTCAATGGTCCAGCACCTCAACAAAAATTATAACCACGTTATCCAAACTAATGCTGAATATCCTTATATTTTAAAATTTCAATCATGGTAGCTTTCTTAAAACGTTGGAACCACATGTCACAAATCGCAACTAGAAAAAAATTCGGCCAGTTTTTTTCCAAGTTCTTCCCTTGTATGTTGGAAAAATGACTCAAAACTTATAGTTTGTACTTGTGCTTTCCTTAGAAAAAAAAACATTTGATACCTTACTCACGGTGTTCTAGGAACGTTTCCTCAACCTCGTCCCCAGGACCCTCTCCTCGTTCAACTAGGAGAAGGGCCTGGGAACCAGGTTGGCATTTCCTGAAAATGTACACGGTTTTTTAAAAAAATGTCTTTACAGTTTTGACACAAGAACTCAGAAATACCCATGACCTTTCATATATTGCACGGAAATCAGTAAAAGGAACAGTGTGCTCTATTTCGGGGTCGCTTTGATAAAAAAACTTTTCGCGACAACTTATAGGTGAACAACACGACTCAAAATAAACACGGCTGTCTTCTGTTATCTTATCTTTTAATTAGCTTTTATAATCTACAACAACGTACCTGTCTTATCACCATACGTGTTTTTGTTTTGTGGGAAACGTGACTTGTATCATGACTTCTTTTAAAATGGGAATTTTTACTTCCCCGAAAAACTACGAGAAAGAAGTGACTCAATGCTTTATTTACAGCTCTACAAGGGCTGTCAGCGCAAAATAAAATAAAATAAAATAAGGACTATTTAATGGAAAGGATATACCGGTAAGTCTTTTAGTTGTTTACTTGTTAACTTTTTGCTAAAAATTCGTGTCTTTGCACAAAAGTTGAAACTAGTAAAACCAACTATTTTGTAAAACAGCAAACTTGAATTCTGGCTGAAAGAAAGAGGCAAGTTCGCTAGTAAATTCCGCGTGCAGTTCAACGAGAGTTTTGAAAGATTTCAACTGGGAGCCAATTTGGAAACTACCTTGTGCGTACTGATCGACGTGATGCTTAGTGTTACAGTTTACCCATGTATATTTGTTTCATTTGCCGAATATTGTTTCATGCACTGTTTGGTTCTCGAAACAGATAATGTCCGTGGAGAAATATCGATCCTTGCTTATAACTCACTGGTTAATTTTCACACGCGATCATTGGACGAAACACATCACATGGTCTGATCTGATATCCGTCGTCCGATTTTATTGACGAGAGAAAAACAAGAAAGGAAGTCATTTTTTCAGGTTTTGACTCTTCAGCTTCAATCACAGGGTAATAAAAATCGAGTATCGTAACCAACTTGGATTTGTTTAGCTGCAAATGTGTTTGACCTCAAAGAGACTGTTTTCTGTTCTGTATATAAGTGTGCGCAACTCCCTAGCCCCCAGTCCCCCATTCTCGATTCCCCTATCCCTTCGTTGTTTACTCCAACTGCGGAGGCTGCCTTTTAGATGCATCCAAAACCCGCGTTGTGGACTACTTACTCGACCTTATCTGATAAGACTTGTTGTGTGCCTCTGTGTAGTGTTATAATGCGCCGATCAATTCGAAAGTTCAACATCCCCCCGGGCAACCCCCCGGGCATTTGAACTTTTGAAGATTGGCTTGTTCAAATTCCCTCCCCTCGGGGCAAAAACGCCGTTCAAATGCCCCACCAATTGCTACTAAGATACCTCTCCTCAAAGACAAATTTCGTCTTCAATCGAACACTTTACACGCTTTTCAGAGAGATATGCCGTAATGACACCTTCAAACTTCTTTTAAAGACCCTTTTGAAAGAGTTATTCACTGACAAAGAGGAAATTCTGTTTATTAAATCCGTCAAACCCCGCAAAAAACGAAAAACTCACGGCGTATTACGTCAGAACAAGAGATAAATCCCGTTCAAATTCCCCACCCTTTAAAAGCAACGTTCAAATTCCCCCCTCCCCGGGCACGATGCACAGTCAAATGCCCGGGGTATGCCAGGGGGGGATGTTGAAGTTTCGAATTGATCGGTGCATAAACCATTTTAATGTTAGGAGACATGAAACCCGACTGAAACGGAAATAAATGTCTATCTGTCGGGTATTCGTCTGATAAAAATTTTCTTCCTGCTTGTGAAAGCCTCTTGATTGAGATTCTAGATGAATCTCATAAAGCCGTAAATTCTAGACAAATTTCTCGTTTTAGAGGATTTTTTTGTCATTCATGGAGTTAGCTCGTATAAACGGGGAGTTCGAAGACGGGTTTTGTCTTTCACCCGACATATTTGCCCAGTATCTCCTCTTCATCACACCACGTATAAGGCCTAAATTAAACGTCGCATTTCATTTGCGTCGAATGTAATTCAGCGCGAAAATGTCTGTCAAGGCTGAGAGGTAGATTGTATGGAAATACAACTTAAACAGAATTGGTTGTTAACGTTCACTTGAATTGCATCCGACGCGACTGAAATAATATCAGTTAGATGTCTTTTTTTTTCTAAATGAATCTACCGGCCGTCACTTAAAAGCACGTCGCAACTTGAAGAGAAAAAGAATTAACTTCTGACTCCCGGGTGCTCTACCAACAAAACATGACACGAGCATAGTTTTTTTTCTTACATTCGTGCTGCGAATATTCAGCCATTTTTACTAATGTGGTCGCCATCTTGTCGCGAGGTCCATCGTTTAAATTAATTGAAAAACTAATGAATTGTGTCTGACATTTCTTTAAAACAGTACGAACAGCATAAATTATCACCAGGTGAAAGCTGCCTGTATTTGTTCAGAAAAGCTTCCTCCCATCAAATTGCGCAATTTCGTTTAGTTAAATGAAAAAAAACAAGCTACATAGCGCTTTTCAGAACATTTTTAACGAAAGTAGCCCGTCTGATGAAGCAAAATTGAATTTTCGTTACAACATTGTCTTTTTTCTTACTTATCCTTCCTATTTTGAACCTCTCTTTCTCTTTCTCTCTCTCTCTCTCTCTCTCTCTCTCTCTCTGTCTGTCTCTCTTTCCTCTCGTACGTACTCTTGAGCGTGTTTTCTGATTCTAAGGGTGGTCGCTTTCGGGAGATTCAGTTGTCTTATGTAACACCCATTTCTCAGGGCCAGGATTACAAAAACGTTTAGCAAGCGCTAGGGAGGATTGGACTTGAGCGCCTAACGTAAAATGGTGAAAAAAAAGAACGATAAAAAAAAGAACGATAAGCAAACAGAACCACTGGGAAGTACAGCTCAGCAGCTTTCATCTGAATGGTCACACTTTACTTGAAGGTTTGATTCACAGACTAAAAAGTTAGAATCAATTTGTGAAGCATAATTAACGGCACGACAGGAAAGTACTACTCAGTAGCTCTCATTTGAATGGTCACACTTTAGGATTTCATCCGCAGACTCAAAAGTTGGAACCACCTTGTGCAGCACAAGCAAAAGGATCACTGGAAGCTTTTGCTCAATCACTGGCATTTGTCGTTTAAAAGCTTCTTTTCAGAATAGTAGAAGCTCAGTATTTTATCCACAGACTCAAAAGTTGGAACACTTTGCACAAACAAAGTTGCGGAACTGAACAAGGAAATAAAGGCAAAAATCTAACAATGAAAGGTAGTTTTGACCCGCGTGTTTTGTCAGTTTATGGTAAAGTTTATTGAAATTTGGTACGTTAAAGTAAACCTCTAGTCCATTATAAAAGACACCTAAAATATATATTGTCTCAGTATGTATTGCACAAGCTGGATTTCGTGTTAACGTCTGAATTTCTTTATCTTAACTTTGCGATAATTGCTTAATTTTCCTTTTGAATATTTATAATCAAGCTTGTCTTCATCAGATAACATACATTTTGATCTGTCAACTGCAAACATCTAAAGTGCCACATTTTATATCACTCGAACTGACACTCACCAATTCCATTTTGTCACCGGTAAATGGTAATAAAAACATTTAGTTTTTCGCGTTTCCCCACACTACGATGACTACGATCAATAAAATACTGTAATATTTTTCGACAATAGTTTGTGAATATACTCTGTTACCTAACTATATACAATGTTTTACTTGTTATCACGCGACCTCCAAAATATGATAATTATTCCTACATATTGACTGTGATGCGAAATTTCCAACGTTTCACGTTTTAGACCAGTAAAAAATACGGTAATATTTTCTTCAACAACAGTTTGTGAATATGCTATGTTTCTTAATAATGTTCAATGTTTTACGTCTTAACACGCGACCTCGAAAATGTGATAGATATTCTAGCCGGTATGTTGAGTGTGGGAAATTTGCAACCTTTCAGTTTTTATACTACCTTAAGCTATCCCAGAAAGTACCCTCCGTCTAAGCCTAGAAGTTTAGGGTTGTTTTTTTTACTTGACTCCTGAAAACCAAAAAACAAAGAAAAATAGGGGGGAAATAGCAACAGACTGAGTCAACAACCCAAAGCCCATCCAGGCAACAACATTCAGTTTTTGACCAACAACATGTGATAAATGTTATGGTGTTCGTCGTTTACGCTTCACTCTTTACAGCACTTGCTAACATGCAAGAACAGTTAAAAACATGAACAAGAGTTGTTGAGCCTATGTGAAGCCTTTCCAGCTTTCAATATTGTGCTGTAGAACACATCCTGCAACGTCTTTCAAAGCGGAGTCCCCTTCAAAGTAGGTGCATCTCGTAAAGGAGACGGCGAGTTACTAGGATCTCCCGATATCTACGCAGACTCAAGCCAGCGTCATTCCAAATGTTCCTTTCCATCTCTTCGCAAATCGCGTGCCTTCTGCAGCGCACGGGTAGGGTTTCCTTATCGGTATCAGCTTCCTCTTCGCCATCGAGCGCAACAGAGTTAACCTGCGCTCCTTCTTGCTCTCCTTTGCACCGATTGATGACAAATTCGTCGAAATCTTCCGACGACGACGATCGTGGTCGCATGTTCTCCTCTTGAGATTTCGAAAAGAAAGAGCTGGGTTCCTCGACGTCGTCGTGTCGTGCGAGTTGTTTATACCTCCGTGAACGGGAGCTGAAACGTCGTGAAACGTAGCTAAGCGGCGGGTGAATAGTACCGTGGATTTTCCGATTTTCGCTCCCTTCTTTCGTTTTCATAATTGTGCGTAGAACTCTAAATCCCCTTTCAAAAACCAAGCGCTAAGCCTTTTGCAAGTTCCTCTATTCCTAATAGAATCAGGAAGTTGCAGAGCTTTTGGTTATGAAGAGATATCGGCGACGAATTGTGAGATCGCCGCTCACTTCTTTTGTACTTGACGGCTTTCTATTGGAAAACTGCATAAAAGTGACAGCTTTGCATCATTATTTGCATAATTATAAAACAAAACGCGGAAACAAAAGCTACACCTGCTGCCATGTTAGGCTAAAAGCAAATATTATTTAAATTAGGGGATTTATTTCTTCCCATGATAAAAGTGTAAAGCATTTTAAAAAATCGCGCATCCGCTGAAATAACAGCTCACAAATAAATGATCTCTTATTTGCGAGCAACGCTTATAGAGTTGCATTTTCGTCGGCAAACCGAAATTTTGAAACTTTGTTTCCGTTAAATTCATTTTACGTTGTTTACACTGGCTGTCTCGCAACCCATTTTCCAATTCAAAACATTTGGCGATTAGCGTCTTTGTCAGGCATCGGATAGCGCTAATCGTTTTAAACTGTGCCGGTGAGGTCTTTAAATTGTGCATTGTGGAGGAGAGGTTCAATTTTTTACCTTTTACAAATTATCGAATTGCTTCATCTGAGAGACATCATAATTGTCTTTTCGTCGAATTTAATTTTGCCTACCAAATCGAATGCTTTTAATTTGTGTTACTGCGCAGCCGCAAATCCAAGAAGAAATTTCCCCCCTGAAATATTGAGTTTATACGAAAACACTAGTTTGCGTAGCAAATTTAAAGCTAAAAGTGGGTAAACATGTTGCAAATAGGTAACCACAATATCCTTGTTAGAAGCCGCTCCGCTTATAAGCCTCTTCCCACCCTCCCCGCTTTTAGTCCCATCTGCCAACTAACGCAATAAGTTTGCCGGATATAAGTTCCCCCGGATATGAGCCCCCTTCATACTCCTCACATAATACAGTGTACAAGCAGTACTGCACGTCCACTTGTAATGCCAGTGGACTTACGGCACAAGAAGTAAAGTCATGAAAACATATAATTACTATCGTGACCTGAAATTAGTTTTTCTTCCTTATGTATTGACTGAAATTATTTATTGTTGTGTTAAGAACATTTTATAGGTGCAAAACGTATTATGATCAAGATTATGAGGTTTTACAGTATTAGCCATATTTTCACTGCCGGAGGCTGGTTTTAAATGTAAAATAGTATGTTAATTACTTGCTGTACGTAGTCAAGGTGTTTCTAACTTTAAGCGGATGAATAAAAAGTGACCGATACAATCCATTGAGCGGGTTCTTTTCAGTTGTCCTTTTTATTGTGCTGAGTAAGACACGTTTGAATGTGTAGATAAAATCGTAAAGTGTGACTACTCTAATGAAAGCTATATACTCACCAGTAGTCAGTTTATGTGTTGCCGTTTATGTTGTATAAAGTGGTTCTAAATTTTGAGTCTGTAAATAAATTACGTATCGTGACCAATAAAAATCTAGAGCATCATGTTCCGGTAGTATTTTTTACTTATGATGTTATATAAGCTTTATAGGTATGTGCGGCGCCAAAGGGTATGGTTTTTGAGCCTTTTTGGTTTGAAATAGGGTATAGATTTTGACCATTTTGGTCTGAAATAGGGTGAGGTTAGTGCACTCTGATATGGGATCTGGTATGGTTCTTACAAGAAGCTATCTTTTTATTAATTTTTTTGCTCCAAAGAACTGAGGTTTGATTGACGTTGGGAATTTGAAGCCCTTCTCAAATGCTTACGCAAACGAAATAGGGTTAGGGTATGGTGCGAAATAGGGTATCAAATTTTGGGTCAGGTCTGAAATAGGTTAGGGAAATTCACATATTTTGGTCTGGAATAGGGTAAGGGTTTCCAGAAGCGCGCCGCACACACCAACCCAAACTTCAGGAAGTACCCCCCCCCCATCTCCATCAGAGTACAAACGATGGAAAATGCCTTATCCTTGCTGAAAAATGTTGGATGACATTGAATTTTGTTGAATGTCGTTCAACGAATTTTGATTGCCATCAAACTTTCGATCCCATTTCGTCCAACATTTCTTTCGTTCTTAGGTGCGAGCAACAATGTTGAATTTATTTGGCCAGCAAATGCAACAGTGATGAACACACGCACATGTACGTAGGAAACACCAATTGACATTTTTCAATAATACTTAATGCCATTCAACATTATGGCCCACCGCGTACAAGTTTAGCTCTTTAAGCCCGGAGGATATGAAAATGTGTATTCTCCTTACTGTTCTCCATACGTTTTTTATGGAACTAGGAAGAGAATTTGTTCAATTATCAAGACATCTCATCCTTGGTGATCACTTCCTTTATTCTCATCACTTGAATGTTTGAACAAGTAGTGATGACGTAAAGAGAAATTTCATTTTTGTCACTGTTAGGGCTTAAAGGGTTAATTCACAATGTTGAAAGATGTTATATTGAGATTTATTATATAGACAAGAGTGTTTTAATGGAAAATAGACCACTCTTAAGGTTCATACCATACTACATCAGGGACTCGAGTGGCGTATTTTTCATATCCTCACTAGTGAGGATATCGATTACGTCATTTCCCGCTTTTAAAAAAAACTTAAACACCTTAAACACAAAAATACTCTTGTCTATATAACAGTAATATATTCTCTCCGGGGCTGTCCGCAAACAATGCCTTAGACTAGATAAGATATGGGAGACTCAGCCTAAGGCGCTCAGGAGCGGGGAGCTCCTGGTGGAGTGCCGGTTCATCGCTGTGGGGAGGTGGGCGGGACGCGAAAAGAAGCATTCGAAACACCGAAAAGACTGAATGAGCTATCGCGACAAGGGAGTGGCCTTATATAAGAGCCCCATACTAATGAGACACGTGATGGATTGCCA